>ENA-ORUM01000344-ORUM01000344.1-human-gut-metagenome-genome-assembly--contig:-NODE-344-length-62177-cov-10.187438_pt1 | contig 62177 bp, 43 predicted proteins | sample MGYA00242083_ERZ509217 | MGnify/ENA primary metagenome ERZ509217 (study PRJEB26280, sample SAMEA2338831) | human gut metagenome | biome: human gut; feature: human-associated habitat; material: faeces...
GGTGCCGACCTGCGTCGACACCTCTGAAGCGGACACACTTTTTGTCCTATAACCCTCGATATCGAGCATCGATGTCCTGAGATACACGTAACCCGGCGTAAGCAGCTCCTCGGTGAACTGCCACGCACCCTTGATCTTTTTGCGATACCTATACCGCGGCACGAAAAGCTCTGCCCGTGTCGCACCGCCGAGCACGCGCTCGAGCAGCTGCACGGTCTGGCGCTCCCGTCCGGTGGCAACCTGCATGACATACGTTCGCATAGCGCCACCCCCTCCACACTTTTAGCGGGCAAGGCTTCGCCACACCAGGCTTACCTGGCTTCGAACAGCTATTCATCCCCTTGAGGGCACAACAAGGCGCGCCGGGCGTCCATTGCTTGCCTACAAGATATGTCAACCAGATGGGGGCAAAGAACCGACCCCCCCCCTGGCTAGAACGCACCGCGCGCTGCAGCACGTTCCCCACAGGACTCTGTTCTGCACAGTTCCCTGTTGCGGAAAGGTCGTCGCCCCGACAGTTTTTCTCGGCATAATGCCGCGCCGTTGCCCGACCTGCCCGCAAGAGGAAACTCGCGTAGGCTATAGTCTACACTTTAAAGTGTGCCCCCCTCACGGAATACTCGCGACGGGCGCGCTCAAGATATCTATAATGCTCCTCGCGGTGCGCGTCGCTTGCAATGAAACTGTAAAGGTTTTCCTCGAACAGGCGCTTTGCTGGCTTTTTCTCCTTGCCCAACCTTCCACCGGCGATGAAATCCGCCGAGGCCTGAAGCTTGCACCCCATCTTCACCAGACGGCGGGCAACATCGATATCCTGCTGCACCGCACGATAGCGCTCCGGGTGCGCGATGATCACGGTATAGCCGCGGCCCTGGAGCTCAAAGATCGTTCGCTCGTATTCATTGAACATGAGCTTGTCGGCACGGGTGGAAAGCTCGAGCAGGAACTCGTGCCCGCCGTCGAAGGCAAGGTGGTCGACCCATTCCATGCCAAGGTCCATGAGCTTCGCATGGTTAACCTCGAAGCCCATGGTGAGCGGGAAGCCCCCTGCATGCCGCTTGAGCAGCTCGAAGGCATCCCACATGGCGTTATAGTCAAAGTACGGGTCGCGGCAGTGCGGGGTGCACACGATGCTCGTCACGCCCGCGGCACGAGCAGCCTCGAGCATCCGCAGGCTCTCATCCAGGTCGCGAGCGCCGTCGTCCACGCCTGGCAGAATGTGGCAGTGCATGTCGCGCATCTTGCGCACCTCCTAACATGAATCGTAGACACCCGGTGTCTGTGAACCAAATGCCTGCAAAAAGCTACTTACTTACGTGAGAAGCGACTACTCGTAGCTTGCCCCGCGCGATGAACGTCCACGGGCTTTACCGCCTGCGCAGACGCCGACGCTGCCGCAGCAGCGGTAAACGCCGCCGTCTCGGAAGGCGAGACCTTCTTCTGGGCGGGGCGTTGCTGGCGCGCGGGGGTGGCGGGAACGACCGGCTCGTCACGCACCTCAACGACCGAGCCGCGCTGCTGGGGCAGCTGGGGCCCGTCCGAAACATGCCCCTCGCTCTTGCGAACGCGCTTGCCCTCCTTGTTGTAGTACGCGTAGTAGTACTCGCTGCTCTCGGCCTCGCACATGTTCATAATGACGCCGATAACATTTGCATCGGCCTTTTTAAGCTGGTCGTAGGCGTTTTGCAGCTCGGCGCGCTTCACGAAGCGCTCACGCACCACGAGCGCGGTGGCATCGGCGAGCGTGGCGATGATGGCCGCATCGACGAACGTGCCCACCGGCGGCGTATCGATCACCACGTAATCGAAGTCTGACTCCATCTGCGCAACGAGCTTGCGGAAACGCTGGGAGGAGAGAATATCCGCCGGGTTGGGAATATGGGGCTCGCTATCGAGGAAGAACAGGTTGCGATGCGATGTGGCCACGAGGGCCTCATCGAGCTCTACCTGCCCCGAAAGCACGGCATAGATGCCGTGGCGTGCACGCGCGCCAACCATATCGGCAAGCGAGCGGCGGCGCATGTCGCACTCAACGATGAGGGTGCGCTTGCCACTCGAGGCGATTGCCTGGGCAAGGTTGTAGGCCACAGTCGACTTCCCCTCGTTGGGCACGGACGACGTGAGCACGATGGACTTCACCGGGCGGTCGACGCTGGCGAAGCGAATGTTGGCAAGCAGCGTTTTCGCGGCGTTCTGAACCACGAGGGCATCGGAAGAGGCCTTCTTCTTGCGCGGCATGGCTTATCGCCCTCCCTTCATCTCGGGGATGCGCCCGATCACGGGCAGCTCCAAGAGTTCCTCGACATCCTCGGCACTGCGCACGCGCGTGTCGATGACGTCCATGATCACCACGATGGCCACCGCGGCGAAAAGCCCCGCCATGGCGGCAACGGCAACGTAGAGCATGCGGTTAGGGCCACTCGGCGCCTCCGGCGTGGGAGCCTCGTCGATCACGTTGACGCTCTCGACGTTCATGACCTCCTGCGCCACGTTCGACACGCAGTCTGCGAGCGCGTTCGCGACGTTGGCAGAGCCCTGTGCGTCGGAGCTCGTCACCTGAAGGGTGATCACGCGCGTGGTGCTCTCGCTCGTCACCGCGATGTTGTATCCACGAAGGTTCGGGAGCCCTAGCTGATCGGCGGCATCGGTCATCACGCGGTCGCTCTGCAGGAGCGTGGCGACGTCGTTCGTGAGCATCTGGCTCGCCGAAAGGTCGCTGGAAAGCGCGGAGCTCGAGTTGCTCCCCTCGCTCGAGGCGAGCACGTACATGTCGGTTGTGGCGGTGTACGTGTCGTTCATCATAAGCACGCTGGCAAGGCCCATGCCCACCATGCAGACGATCGGAAGCATGATCACCAGCTTGAGGTGCTTCCGCAAGAGGGTTAAGAGTTCGAGGAGTGTCATCTGTGCCCTTCCGTGTCCTTCCTGTACCTATTCGACGGCAGCAACGTCGTCGGTCGTCATCGCATTCGCGGCAAGATCCTCGTAGTCGCGCGGTGCGGGAGAATTGCTCGCAGCACCCAGATCGGCGTTATCCGCCTGCTCCGAGGGAATCTCGGCCGTTGCGTCGTTAGGATCGAGCCCGGCATCCACGAGCTGCATCATGCGCTTCCACTCGTTGAACATCGTGGCCACATAGCTCACGCCGTCCTGGTTGAGCGTGTAGCTCGGGCAGATGGCGGAATACACCGTAAGCTCTTTGCCGAGGAACTCCTGGGCGTACCCCACGATATCGGTTACCGAGAGATCGGTGGTAATGCAGTTGGCAAGCTGGCCGATGAGGCCGGGGAGCTCGACAGGCGAGCTCGCGAGCACCTGGCGGATGACCGCCTCGACAATCTGGCGCTGGGCCTGGGCGCGGCCGAAATCGCCGCCGCTCACGTGATGGCGCTCACGGGCATAGGCAAGCGCCTGCTGGCCATTCAGAAGCTGGTTCCCCGCCTCGAAGCTCATGCCGCCTCCCGCGGAGAAGCTCTCGGGAACATCCACCCAAACGCCGCCGAGCATGTCGACGATCTCTTCGAGCTCCTCGAAGTGCACGCTCACGAAGTGCGAGATGGGCACGCCGGCGAACTCAGAGACGGCGCGCACCGCCATGGCCGATCCGCCATGCGCGTACGCCGCGTTGATCTTCTGGGTACTCCCGTTGATGGTGACCATGGTATCGCGCGGAATGGAGACAAGGCTCACGCTGCCCGACGAGGGTTCCACGCGCGCAAGCATGATGACGTCGCTTCGGCTTCCCGAATCGCTTTCGCGGGCATCGCTGCCCAAGATGAGAACGTAGAACGGGTCGGAAGCCGAGTTTACCGGAGTGAGCTCCTCTTCAAGCTCCTGCCGTTCGGCATCGTCCTTGATGCTCATAGACGAGCCCAACATGCCGAACCACACGGCGAAGATGGCCACGAAAACGACAACGAGCGCAAGCAGGCTCCCGCAGCCGATGCCGACGTACTTCAGCGCCTTGTGCTTCTTTTTCTTTACACGGCGAAGCTCCTCGCCGCCTGCCGGCTCACCACCCGCCGGCTTCACGGGCTCCGCAGCAGGGCCCCCGGCGGCGGGCTTCACGGGCTTGGCGGAGGGAATCCCTGCAGCAGCAGGCACAACGGGCTTGGCGGCACCGCGCGGCGAGTCTACCGGTCCGGCAGCCGCGTTCCTGCCGGCAGACCGCGCCTGGCTTTCGCCTTGCTCGCCCGACGACGTCTTGAAATGCGCACCCCGGGTAGCACCACCCTCGTTGCGGAACGTCGGTTTATCGGCACTTGGCCGCGTACCCTTGCCCTCGATATCCGCCACGATCAATCCGCCTTCCGAACATACCTTTCAATTTTGCGCGAGGTAATAATTAACGCCCCGGCACAATCAATTCGTTAGTGTAACGGTTTTTTACGGAAAGTTGTGGGTCCCCCGGTTGTTCTCCAACATTCTTTACATTCATCACGCGCCCTACACCCGCCGCGCACCTTACCTTCATCACGCCTCACCTTCACCACACATGGTTTGCCTTCCCTCGTTATATGGTTAACAATGGGTCAGGACGAATAGCCCCCGGCCTGCCAGCGGAACGACAAAGGAGAGTCATGGTCACATCCGAGCGCTTCGATCGGCACGCCAAGTACCTGAGGCTTCTATCCGAGCACTTTCCCACGCAGCAAGCGGTTTTCACCGAGATCATCAATCTCCAGGCCATCCTTAACCTGCCCAAGGGCACCGAGCACTTCATGAGCGACCTCCATGGCGAATACGAGGCGTTCATGCACATCCTCAATAACTGCTCGGGCGTGGTGCGCGAGCACGTCGACGAGATTTTCGGCAACGACCTCTCCGACCAGGAAAAGGCCGACCTCTGCACGCTCATCTACTATCCTCACGAGAAAATCGCCCTGGTGCACGATGCCCACCGCGATTCGCCCACGTGGTACAAAACCATGCTCGACGAGCTCATCGCCGTGGCGCGCCGTCTTTCGAGCCGCTATACGCGCTCTAAGGTACGCAAGGCCATCCCGCATGAATACGCCTATATCATCGACGAGCTCCTGCACACGCATCCCGACGAGAACAACTACCGCGTGCGGTACCACGAGCGCATCATCGACTCGATTCTCGAAACCGGTTCTACGGAAGACTTCATCTCGTCGCTCGCCGAGCTCATCAAGCGCCTCGCGGTGGATCACATCCATCTGGTGGGCGACATCTTCGACCGCGGCGGAGGTGCAGCGAAGATCATGGACCGGCTGCTGCTGTGCACGCACCAGCGGCTGGACATCCAGTGGGGCAATCACGATATCCTCTGGATGGGAGCAGCCGCAGGCGAGGAGGCGTGCGTCATCTCGGTGCTGCGCAACAACCTGCGCTACGGCAATTACGAGATCCTCGAGAACGATTACGGCATCTCCCTGCGCGAGCTCGTCTCGTTCGCCGATCGAACATATCGCGCGGGCGAGCGCATCACGCCGCTCATGAAGGCAGTGAACGTGCTGCTCTTCAAGCTAGAGGGACAAATCATTCAGCGCCACCCGGAATTCGATATGGAGGGCCGTCTCCTTTTGGAGAATATCGACCTTGAAGCGGGTACCGTCCGCCTCGAGAATGGCACGTGGCCGCTTGTAACGCGCGACTTCCCTACGCTCGACCCCGAGCACCCGTACGAGCTCACTGCGTCCGAGCAGCGCATCGTCGATAAACTCGTTTCGGAGTTCACCGGTTCCGATCACCTCCGCCGCCATGTTGAGTTCCTGTTCCGCCATGGGTCGATGTATCTCGTGCGGAACGGCAACCTGCTCTTCCACGGATGCGTTCCCATGAACGAAGACGGCACCTTCGCCAGCATGAATTGCGAGGGCACCTGGAGAAGCGGCCGCGATTACCTCGACTTCTGCGACCGCATCGCCCGCCGCGCCTGGCGCGACCACGACCGCGCTGCGCTCGACTGGCTCTGGTACCTGTGGATCGGGTATCGCTCCCCCGCATCGGGCCGCTATGTAAAGACCTTCGAGCGCTCCTACCTTGAGGACCAGGCGACGTGGGCGGAGCCCATGGACCCCTACTTCACCCTCACGCACGAGGCAACGGCGTGCGATGCCGTTCTGCGCGAATTTGGCGTAGATCCCGAGCACGGACACATCATCAACGGACACACGCCGGTGAAGACGAAAAGCGGCGAAAAGCCCATACGCGCCGGAGGCAAGCTGCTTGTGATCGACGGGGGCTTTTGCAGCGCCTACCATCCGCGCACGGGCATCGCCGGCTATACGCTCATATCGAGCTCGCGCGGCATGCGGCTCAAGGCGCACGAGGCCTTTACCACCGTTGCCGCGGCGATCGAGCGCAACGCCGACATCCAGAGCGAGACCGACCACTTCGCCCGCGCGGAGCGGCCCATCATGGTGAGCGACACGGATACCGGCGCAGAGATTCGCGATCAGATCCAAGATCTCCGCCTGCTCCTCGACGCCTATCGCACCGGCGCCCTCGAAGAGCGCTAGCGCGCGGGCACCCGCCGGCCAGACGTGCTAGAATCCAGCACGGCCGCTTCAAACGCACGCTTTACCTTGGAGAAGGGCGCCATGCGCAAGCTCATCGAACAGATTATGAAATTCGGCGTCGTGGGCGTCATTGCATTCGTCATCGATTTCGGCGTGATGGTGTTCCTCACCGAGGTGTTCGGCATCGACCCCGTTATCTCGGCAACGGTATCGTTCATCATCTCAGTGATCTTCAACTACGCCGCGAGTATGCGCTACGTGTTCAGCCACCGCGAGGGCATGAGCCGCACGCGCGAGTTCGTAATCTTCGTTGTGCTCTCCGCCATTGGCCTGGGCATCAACGACCTGCTCATCTGGGCTGGAACCGACCTCGCCTCCTTCGATTACCGTCTCGTGAAGATCTTCGCAACCGCCGTAGTCATGGTTTGGAACTTCGTGACCCGCAAGATCTTTCTCGAGGGAGAAGAGTCGTGAGAGCGACCCGTGGCAAATCTCGCCTGAGATGAATGCGGGCCCGCAGCTCGCTCCGCTTGTCCCGAATTGCGGTCTGAGACTGACCAAATGCGCAGATTTCGCGTCGCTTCCGTGCGTTCTTAATAAAATCGTTCGCCTAAGCTTACAAATCGTTGATAAATCACTATAGTATGCAGTCGAAAACGACGCGCCGTTCCATGCGGTGTGCCTCTGCGATTTGGAGTGATTACGTGCGCGACGCGCTCAACAAGACTTCGACACAGCAATTCATGAAGTTCGCTGCGGTGGGGATTTTCTCCTTCGTGGTCGATTGGCTGCTGCTCGTCATCTTGACCGAGGGCTTTGGCATCGACTACCTCGTCAGCACCACGGTTTCCTTCCTTGTATCCGTTTCGCTTAACTATGCCCTGAGCATGAAGTACGTCTTCGAGCACCGCGACGACATGAGCCGCAAACGCGAGTTCACGATCTTCGCCATCCTATCTTGCATCGGGCTCGGCCTCACCGACGTGCTCATGTTCGCCGGCGTCACCATCTTGAACATCGCCTACCAGGCTATGAAGGTCATCGCTACCTTCTGCGTTACCTGGTACAACTTCTTCACTCGCAAGAAGTTCCTCTCTGCAACGAATTAAATATCGGCTTTTTGGTGGCCGCGCCTTTTGCTTAGCTCACCTGTACGGTGTCGCTGGCGCTCCTTGGCTAGGAAGACGCTGGACATTGGGGTCTGAAGACGTCCGACCAGGCGAGATTTCAGCTTTTTGGGCACTTCCTGACGCAGCGGGCGGGCACAGGCGAGCGAGCGGTAAGAAAAAGCGCAGCTCAGACGGCCGGCGCTCTCCCGCGTGCGGCATGGCTACTCGGGCACTCTGCCCCAAAGTGCCCAAAAGTTGAAATCCCGATCGCCCCGGTGATGCAAACAACGTCTCCCTAGGACCAGACGCCCGCGCGTCGCCGTCGCTCACTTCCTTGGGAACGCCGGGCGCCTCCTATTAGATTCACGCGCCGTTCGTCCCAAATTGTCTCGAACAGCCCCCGAAACCTTAACCTTAAAGGTGAGGTTGAAACTCCATCGTTTCTTAACGATTCGCCAAACGTGCAGGTGAAGGCTTATGTTAAACCTTCAACTTGAACCTTAAGGATTGGGAGAGGGGTTATTAATAAGAAATCGCATACTATAATCGGTTCCGCGTTTCAGGCAAGCAGAATGTCGAGGACATATATGCGTGATACACATCGTTCGATCGTCCGCGTGATCGCCAACCGGCCCGCCCGCGCTATCACCTGCGCCGTGCTCGCCGTCGCTCTCACTGCGGCGCCCGTGCTCTCCCCCACCATTGCTTTCGCAGTTTCCGAGGAGACGCAGGCAGAACTCGATTCGGCGAACCAGAAGGTCGACGACTCCATGTCGGCTTACAACGACGCGATTGCCAAGCTCGAGACCCTGCAGGCTCAGATTGACGAGAACACCGCCGCCATCGAGCAACTTGAGCAGGAGATTCCCGAGAAGCAGCAGGCAGCAAGCGACGCCATGCGCGAGATGTACAAGTACCAGCAGGGATCCAACCAGCTGGTGGGCGTCATGGTCGGCTCGAGCAGCCTGAGCGATTTCATCACCTCAAGCACCTACATGAGCCAGATCCAGGACTCCAATAGCCAGACGATCGAAGAGCTCAACGACATGCAGGCCGAACTCGAGCAGAAGCGCACTGAGCTTGAAGAGCAGAAGAAGCAGCTCGAGGAGGAGAAGCAGAAGGCCGCCGACGCGCTTGCGGCCGCGCAGCAGGAGCGCCAGCAGGCGCAAGCGCAAGCTGAGGCCGAGACCGCAGCCGAGCTCGCGGCTGCCGCCGCGGACACGAATCCCGGCGAGGGAACCGGTGTGAGCGGAGAGAACCCGTATAGCAACGCCACCGAGAGCGGTCAGGAAGCCAACGTCGTGGTAACCCCCGGTGTTGACTGGACCATGTCGAGGGAAGAGTTCATCGCTGAGTGGACTGGGCGCATCGATGCCTATCTGGCTGGTTCGCCGCTTGCCGGCTATGGCGCCACGTTTGCTGCCGCCGCCTGGGACTACGGCGTAGACCCGCGCTGGTCGCCCGCCATCTCCTGCATCGAGAGCAGCAAGGGCGCCTACTGCGCTAACTCTCACAACGCGTGGGGCTGGACCGCCTCTGGCGGAGGTTTCCGCTACTTTGGCAGCTGGGAAGAGGGCATCACCGCGCACGTGCGCTACCTTAAGAACATGTACGGCACGACCCTTACCGTTGCCGCAGCCAAGCGTTACTGCCCGCCTACCTGGCAGGACTGGTACAACAAGGTCGGTTCTGAGATGAACCGGATCTAACGTAGCTGCATATCGTACTGAAGACCAAGAACGGGTGTCCCAAGTCGACGGCTTTGCCGGGCAACTTTCGGACACCCGTTGCTTTTCGGGCGAGATTCAGACGCCGCGCTATGCCACCGCGGACTTGGGCTTCGGGCGAATGGCGCCGCGGTCGCAGCGATTACCCCAGGAGTCGATAAGATCCTGGTCGCGATACACGCACACAATTTCGCAATGGATAGCGCAATGTCCGCACACGACCTCTCGTGTGCGGAACTCGAAATCGTCGATATTGAACATGAAGGGCTCGCTCCGCAGCACCGGGGCATCGGCGGCGAGAAGCGCGGCGCCGAAGCACCCCATGAGGTGCCCGTCGGGGTCCACGATCACCTTCTGGCCGAGCGCATCTTCGAATGCGCGCACCACGCCCACGTTCTTCGATACGCCACCCTGGAACACCACGGGAGCCTCGATCTTCTTCCCTTTGCCAACATTGTTAAGGTAGTTCGTTGCCACGGCACGGCACAATCCCGCGATAACATCTCGCTTCTCGTAGCCAACCTGCAGCTTGTGCACCAGGTCGCTCTCGGCAAAAACGGTGCAGCGCGCCGCGATGTTAGCAGGCTTATCGGAGGTAAGCGCTATCTCGCCGAACTCCTCCACCTCGACGCCCAGACGGTGCGCCTGGCTCGAAAGGAACGAACCGGTGCCGGCGGCGCACAGCGTATTCATGGCATAGTCCACGGCGATACCGTTCTCGATGCAGATGATCTTCGAGTCCTGGCCGCCGATCTCGAGAATCGTACGCACATCCGGATGCAGGAAGGTGGTACCCACCGCATGGGCCGTGATCTCGTTCTTGACCACCTGCGCCTCGAGCATCGCGCCAACGAGGCGGCGCGCCGAACCGGTGGTGCCGATTGACATCACGTGCACCTCGTCCAGGTCGATCTGGCCTTTAAGGTCGTCGACAACACGGCGCACAGCGCCCGAAGGGTCGCCCTCGGTCCATAGATAGCTTCGTGCGATGATCTTCTTGTTCTCGTCGATCACCACGCTCTTGGTGGAGATAGAACCGGTATCGATACCGAGATATGCCTTCATGAACGGACCTTTCTCATCGCAATCATGTCGTAGAACGCCTCGAGACGCGTATCCAAACCCGCGTCCGAGGTCTGCGTGTCGAAGGTGAGGAAGAGCACCGGGATATGGTAGTCGCGGCTCAGGCGCTGCAGAACGGGCATCACGTCGATCTCCGGGGTGCACCCCGCGCTCTTGAAAAGCGCGCGGGATGCCGATGCGCCTGATATCGGCAAGGTCGGCGCGCTGGCCAAACTCCAGCTTCACGGTTTCCTCCCAACGAAATTCGCAAAGTGCCATTGTGCGCCCAACAAATTGCTTGGATTGACGTTTCGTCGGTAATGTCAATTAGACAAATAGGCTCGCGATCACGCCGATTGCAAAAGCAAATATAAGGTAAATGCAATAATTCCGAGCATCTCGCCGCCGCGGGCGAGCGGCAAGGCGCGGCGCCACGCAGGCAAGGCTCCTGCGGTCGACCATGAGGTACAGAATACCGAGCACGATTGGCAAGCAAAGAACATAGGTGATGTACGCCGCATACCAGAAGGGATACATCTGCCCGTTGATGGGTCCACCCACCTGCTGAGTAGCGATGACGATGAAAAGCAGCGCGACGAACGCGAGCAGGATATTCCACGCATGCCCCATCGCGACCGTATGCATGCGCCGCGCGAACGCTCGCATGCGTTTCGCAAGGTCCGCGGTCGACTGAAGCCGTTGCCGTGGCGATGATGCTTGAGATGAAGCACGCGAGCCCGTGTTCGAGGCTGTGCGGCTGCCGCCTGCGAAGCTGCTCGCTTCCGGGGCCGTGCGGCTGCCGCCTGCGCCGCCGCTCGCTGCCGGGGTGGTGCGGCTCTCGCTCGCAGCATCGCTCGCTGCCGGGTTGGCGCGGCTCTCCCCAACACCGCTCGCTGCCGTGTCTTTCCCATCAAACGCGGCGAGATTGCCGCGTACCGTGCGCTCGCCACAAACTATGTGCTCACCAGAAACGGCCTGCCCTCCCCGCGCTCCACGCCGGGCGAACGCGGTGCAGAATGCCTCGGCGCTCGCAAAGCGACGTTTCGGATCGAACGACGTTGCCTGCAGAATCGCATCGGCATACGGCCCCGTCACGCCTGCACGCGCCAAAGACTCCGCACTCGGCTGCCCGTGGGCCTCTTCGCCCGTAATGCAGAAGAGGGCGATCATGCCGAGCGCATAGATGTCGCTCCGCACGCTCGTCTGCCCAAAGCCATACTGTTCGGGCGGAGCATACGATCGCGTGCCGAATCGAACGGTATCCGCAGCTGCTCCCTCGCGATACCGCCGTGCGATGCCGAAGTCGATAAGCGTCGCGGAAAGCCCTGATGGACCCTCGGACACGATGATGTTCGCCGGCTTGAGGTCTCGATGGACGACAGGAGGATCAAAGGCCTTATGGAGCTCCGCCACAGCCGCACACACCGCGGGAACGACGCTCAGCGAAAGCTCGAGCGAGGGGCCCGCCTCGTTTACGAAAGCATCGAGGGTCTTGCCCGGTATGAACTCGGACACCACGACGAGCTCTCTACCCGTTTTATAGCATTCAACGATTCTGGGCACGTGGGCAAACCGCGCACCGGAGCACTGGGCTTCGTAGAGCTCCTGATACGCCGTGCCCACACCGAGGGCAAGATCGATGCGCTTGCGCACGAAGGGGCCGAGCGCCGCCCCGTTCGCCCCTTCGAACTGCACGAGCTCCGTGATGGTTCCCGCCTGACCGGTAACGGAGGAATCCGCGCCCATGCGCGCCGCCGCGCCCAGCGGACGTACCACGCGATAGCAATCATCACGCGCAACAGCGGCGAGGTAAGCGCCGAGTTCGTCGCGCTCAGCTGCGCGCCCCGATTCGGGCCGAGGGTCGCTGCCAGTTGGAATGTCGTGCGGTTTGATCATGGGTCCATCGTACCAAAGGAGGCGGCACTCGATTATCTAAGGAGACGCTGATTCCGTCGTCAAGAGCGATCGGAATTTCAGCTTTTGGGCACTCTGGAGCAAGGGTCCCGAGCAGCCGTGCCGCATCCGGGAGAGCGACGGCCGCCTGAGCTGCGCTTTTTCCTTCCCCTCGCTCGCCCATACCCGCCCGCCGCGTCAGGAAGTGCCCAAAAGCTGAAATCGCGATGGGGCGGATGGCTTCGGCGTCAAAACGTACATCAAACAGCCAGCATCTCCCTAGCTTACAAGCGTCTCCTCGTCGAAGCGGTAAAGCTCTTCGTCGGTACGGGTGAGGCCCATACCACGGTCGATGCAAAAGAGGATGATGGCGTCTCGCCGGTCCTTGCAGTAGAGCTCGTTTGCGCCGGCCGCCTTGAGCAGCCGGTTGGTCTCGACCAAATCGCACCCGAGCGCGAACGCGAGCTGCAGCACCTTATCGCGCGTGGGGTTACGCTGCCCCTTGAAGATCTGATAGCCGAAGGTCTCGTTGATACCAGCCTCACGCACCACATCCGCGCGGCGAAGGCCCTTCTCGGCAAGCAGCTGGTTCAGGTACTCGGAAAGCGTTCGATGGCCGATGTTATGTGCCTCGGTAAACTCGATGGGGCTCGAGACAGTAAGCAGCTCATGCAGCAGTTCGTCAGTGAGGGGCTCTTCCGCAGACGTGACTGCGGAGCCGCTCGCATGCGCGCCCGCACCCCGATGCGCGCTACTCTGCAAAGCGCCCGCCTCCGAAACTCCCGCATTCATCTTCCACGTCATCGACTTCGCCCCTCGCCGCGACCGCTCCGTCTCTTCCTGCCCTACCATACCCCTTCTCGCCCGTTTCTGAGCGCGCGACCGGGCACGCGTCTCACGCACCCGGTCGCGCCCACGATCCTCCGTCCGCGGGTGTAGGGTAAGCGGGCGCTTACCGTGGTCCATATAGCCGTCTTTCGCCACTCGATTAGAGGTTCGCGATAGCGTAATCCGCTTCTTCTTGCGTAAACTTTTCACCATATTCGGAGGTAAGTTGGTCACGAATCGCCTCGGAGGACATGCTCATCGTCTCCTGATATTCCCGAGCCTTGGCCAACGCGTTCGCATTCCAGTCTGCCTGAATGTTGTCGACGGCGTATTGGGCCTCCTCGGAAGTGAATTGCTCTCCGTGCTCAGACGTCAGCTGGTCGTAAATACCCTGCTTCGACATGTGCATGGTTTCACTGTAGTCCTCAGCTTTAGCAAGGGCGTTCGCATTCCAGTCTGCCTCAACATTATCGACGGCGTATTGCGCTGCCTCAGGTTCAAACTGCCCACCGTATTCAGAAATGAGCTGGTCATAGATTCCCTGCTTTGACATGTGCATAGAATCGCTGTACGTCTGCGCCTGATTGAGCGCCGAGACGTAGTCGGCCGGAACATCGGGCTCCGGGGCCTGTCCTTCGGCTGCATTCTCTTGCGTAGTTTGCTGAGCCTCAGGCTGTGCTTCCCCATCCTGGGAGTTACCGTTTCCAGCAGACCCGAATGCCGCAATCGCGACCACCACCACGATGATGATTAGGATTACCTTTCCCTTGCCCTTTTTCATGCTTTCCTCCAAATCAATTACGCAGCTACAAAACGCTGCCAAACCGCATGGCATATTCTGAGGAATCGCAGAGGCGATTTCATTAGCTCGGAGCTAAGAGGGGCGCCATTTCTGCTTTACAACGCCGCGCACTCCAATCTGAACCTGCGCTACACTCCGCGCAGGAGAAGCCGGGAAAATCGATGCAGGTGCCGCGCTGCCAAAATCCTCTCGGATCGAGGCTGCATCGCCGCCATAGGACAAGGTTTCAACTTTTGGGCACTTTAGATGGTCCTGGCAAAGTATGGGCACTCAGAGCAAGCCTTCTACCTGGGCTTTTCGCGAGAGCCAATCCCTTGATACTTTGAGATACGTCCTGCAAGTGCCCAAAAGTTGAAAATCGATATATCAAACCCCAGAAGATCGATTAATAGAGCCCCAGATACAAAGCACCTCGTCGCAAAGACGAGCCAGCAACGGTTGTTTCCGGAGCATACGCACGAAACAAGAGCTGAGTTCAAATCAATTGAAGCGCTTTAATTTGCCGAAGACAAGAATTCTGCCGTTTACCGAGCTATATCTTGCTAGAATTGCGGATGTAGGGTAAGTCACCAGTCACAAGGAGAGACACATGGTGAAAAAGCCAACGGTTACGGCAGCCCCTGAGGTCGTCGACTCGGTCGAGGCTTTCGAGGCCAAGCTCGCGCAGGTGCGCGAGGCCCAGAAGGTCTTTGCAACCTACACGCAAGAGCAGGTTGACGAGATCTTCTACCAGGCGGCCATGGCCGCCAACAAGGCGCGCATCCCGCTCGCCAAGCTCGCGGTCGAGGAGACCGGCCGCGGTGTGCTCGAGGACAAGGTCATCAAGAACCACTATGCCGCCGAGTACATCTACAACGCCTACAAGAACACCAAGACCTGCGGCGTCATCGAGCACGACGAAGCCTACGGCATCACCAAGGTGGCCGAGCCCATCGGCATAGTCGGCGCGGTAATCCCCACCACCAACCCCACCTCCACCGCGATCTTCAAGTGCCTCATCTGCCTGAAGACCCGCAACGCCATCATCATCTCCCCGCACCCGGCGGCTGCCCAGTGCACCATCGCCGCCGCCAAGCTCGTGCTTGAGGCCGCCGTCAAGGCTGGTGCCCCCGAGGGCATCATCGGCTGGATCGACAAGCCGACGCTCGAGCTCACCAACAAGCTCATGAGCGAGGTCGACATCATCCTCGCCACCGGTGGCCCCGGCATGGTCAAGTCCGCCTACTCCTCGGGCAAGCCCGCCCTGGGCGTGGGCGCCGGCAACACCCCCGTCGTGATCGACGAGACCGCCGACATCCTGAACGCCGTGAACTCCATCATTCACTCCAAGACCTTCGACAACGGCATGATCTGCGCGTCCGAGCAGTCCGTGACCGCACTCGATTCTGTCTACGACCAGGTGAAGGCCGAGTTCCAGCGTCGTGGCTGCTACTTCGTGAAGAAGGGCAAGGAGCTCGAGGCCCTGCGCGAGGCCATGTTCAAGAACGGCGCCCTCGATCACCGCATCCCGGGCATGCCTGCCGCCAAGATCGCCGAGCTCGCCGGCATCGAGGTTCCCGCCAAGACCAAGATCCTCATCGCCGAGGTCACCTCTACCGACCCGGCCAAGGAGGAGTTCAGCCACGAGAAGCTCTCCCCTGTTCTCGCCATGTACCATGCGAAGAACTTCCAGGAGGCCGTGGACAAGGCCGAGCACCTCGTGCTCGCCGGTGGCCCGGGCCACACCGCCTCGCTCTACGTGCACCCCGCCGAGAAGGAGAAGATCGCGATCTTCCAGGAGACCATGAAGGCCTGCCGTATCGTGATCAACACGCCTTCCAGCCAGGGCGGCATCGGTGACCTGTACAACTTCGCCATGGCGCCGTCGCTCACGCTGGGCTGCGGCTCCTGGGGCGGCAACTCCGTGTCCGAGAACGTAGGGGTGAAGCACTTGCTGAACATCAAGTCCGTGGCGGAGCGCCGCGAGAACATGCTCTGGTTCCGCGCTCCCGAGAAGGTCTACTTCAAGAAGGGCAGCACGCCCGTCGCGCTCGACGAGCTCGGCCGCGTCATGGGCAAGAAGCGCGCCTTCATCGTCACCGACCAGTTCCTGTACAAGAACGGCAACTGCAAGGCCATCGAGGCCAAGCTCGACGAGATGGGCGTTGCGCACGACGCGTTCTACGACATCCAGCCCGACCCGCGCCTGCAGGACGCCGAGCGCGGCGTTGAGCGCATGCGCCTGTTCGAGCCCGACCTGATCATCGCCGTGGGCGGCGGCTCCGCGATGGACGCCGGCAAGATCATGTGGCTCATGTACGAGCACCCGGAGGCGAACTTCGAGGATATGGCCATGGACTTCATGGACATCCGCAAGCGCGTCTACACCTTCCCCGAGATGGGCAAGAAGGCCTACTTCGTCGCCGTGCCGACCTCTTCGGGTACCGGCTCCGAGGTGACCCCGTTCGCCATCATCACCGACGCCGAGACCGGCATCAAGTGGCCGATCGCCGACTACGCGCTGCTGCCGAACATGGCCATCGTTGACGTTGACAACGCCATGACCGCGCCCAAGGGCCTCACCTGCGCCTCGGGCATCGACGTCATGACCCACGCCATCGAGTCCTTCGTCTCCATCATGTCCTCCGACTACACCAAGGGCCTCTCCATGCGCGCTGCCAAGCTCGTGTTCGAGAACCTGCCCGCGGCCTACGAGAAGGGCGCTGCCGACCCGCATGCTCGCGAGGAGATGCACAACGCCTCCTGCCTCGCCGGCATGGCCTTCGCGAACGCCTTCCTTGGCGTGAACCACTCCATGGCCCACAAGCTCGGCGCTTTCCACCACCTGCCCCACGGCCTGGCCAACGCCGTCATCCTCACTCGCGTGATGCGCTACAACGCCGCCGAGAAGCCGGTCAAGATGGGCACCTTCTCGCAGTATCAGTATCCGCACGCGCTCGCCGACTACGCCGACCTCGGCCGTTACTGCGGCTGCACCGGCAAGGACGACCGCGAGGTGTTCGAGAACTTCATCCAGAAGCTTGAGGACCTCATGGATACCATCGGCATCAAGAAGACCATTGCCGAGTACGGCGTGGACGAGAAGTACTTCCTCGAGACCCTCGACGAGATGAGCGAGCAGGCCTTCAACGACCAGTGCACCGGCGCCAACCCGCGCTACCCGCTCATCAGCGAGATCAAGGAGCTCTACCTCGACGCTTACTACGGCCGTGAGCCGCAGTCCTACGAGGCGTAAGCACTGATCGCTTCCTGAACGCATCTTCGTTCACCTAACGTTACGCGCCGTTCGCCGTCAAAGCGAGCGGCGCGTTTCGTATCTGGGTACCATTAAGTCAGGTTCACCCTACTGAAAGGACGGTTGCGTAATGATTCTCCCTGAGACCAAGACTGAGCTTGTCCGTCGCGGCAACAAGGTCGTTTACGACCTGGGCGATAAGATCGCCAAGGTGTTCAACGAGACCAAGCCCGTCTCCGACGTGTTCAACGAGGCGCTGAACCTCGCCCGCATCAACGAATGCGGAATCCGCTCGCCGAAGGCACTCGAGGTCACCAAGCTCGAAGGCGATGAAGCCGGCTGGGCGCTCATCACCACCAAGGTCCCCGGCGTCACCCTCGCCGAGAAGATCGAGGCCGAGCCCCAGCGTTTTGGCGAGTACCTTGAGCAGTTCGTCGATTTGCAGATCGAAATTCACGGGTACACGTCTCCCCTCCTCAACCGCCAGGATGACAAGTACGCCCGCATGATCAATTCGCTCGAGGCGATCAATGCGACCACGCGCTACAACCTTCTCGAGCGCCTCGATGGCCTTAAGAAGGGCACCGCGGTGTGCCACGGCGATTTCAACCCCTCGAACGTGATCGTGAGCGAAGACGGCACGCTGTCCGTCTGCGACTGGGCGCATGCCACCCAGGGTGCTCCCGCGGCAGACGTCGCCATGACCTATCTGCTCTTCTCGCTGACGAGTAAGGAGCAGGCGGAAGCTTACCTCGATACGTACTGCGAGCGCGCCGACATGGCCAAGCAGATCGTGCGTCAGTGGCTGCCCGTCATCGCCGCCTCCGAGCTCGCGCGCAAGCGCAAGGTTAACGAGGAGTTCCTGATGAGCTGGGTTGATGTGTTCGATTACCAGTAAGGCGTAAGCTCCCGACGGAAGCCCCGCTTCCCTCTTCGCTGGTCCTCGGAACACGGCTTTGCCGTGTTCCTGCGGAATCGCTCAGAGGGAAGCGGGGCTTCCTGCGTTTACGGCTGGAATCTCTGCTTGATTGGGTCGTAGCGTTATTGGGCGGCATCGCTGCGCTCGCCGCGTGCGGTGGCGGGGGAGCATCGCTGCGCTCGCCCCCAAGAAAGATTTCCGTTTGGGTAAGGATTGCATAATTCGTGCGTTAAGCGATTGTTATATGCGTTGTTTTGAAACGCATTGAAATGGACGCAAAGGGCGCAAATTTGGTTAGCAAGGCTGGCGAGAGGGGATCACTAAACAGGAAAGCCGGCTGATCAGGCGCCAGCGAAGTAGCCTTTGAAGGCCCAGGAGGCAATGACGCCCTCGTGGCACATGATGGCAGCGCCGTCTGAGTCGATCACGTTAGAAACTCCAAGATCAGAAAGGAGCGCGACGCGCTTGTGATCGAGGTTCCAGCGCATACCTCGCTCGGAGACGACCGCCTCCACTGAAAGAGGGATGAACGTGAACCGCTCATCGCGATGGCAGGCAAGTTCCCAGCAATCCCCCGCCTTGAGGATACGCTGCACAAACGCATCCTCCCAGACTTCAACGCAACCACTATATGCAGCGAGGCGGCCGAGCACTGCGAGGGCATGATCGGGCGCGCCGCCCGACATGCATGTACACCGCAGGTTGGCATCGGGCCAGCGGCGGGCAACCTCGGCGAGGGCCAGCCCCAGATCGGTATCGTCCTTATGGGGGTCGTAGCGCACCACATCGAAGCGGTGGGCAAGGCGCTCCCCCGCTGCATCAACGGGAGCTTGGGAGGCGTTCGGATCAACGGCGCTCTCGGCAGCTCGAACGAGCTCGGCGCCGGCAGGGCTCACCGAATCAGCGTCTCCACAGAAAAGATCGCACCTTATACCCGCTGCAAGCAGGGCATCAAGCCCGCGGTCGATTGCAATGACGGCAGAGCAATCTTTCGCCGCACGCCGCAGGGTATCGCCAGACGAGGGTTCAGGAGATCCTCCCACGAGCAGGACACGGTGCGTCATGAGCGCCCTTCCGCATCAAGAGAGAGGCTGCCACCCGCATGAGAGGAAGCCGGGTATTCCGCGATGCGTTTCGGTGAAAGCTCCTTGAATGAATCAATTGCGATATCCGCAAGGGAGAACACCTCTTCACGCGTGCCGCGCCCAGCGGGGTCAAAGATGCCTACCGTGTTGTAGCCCGCACGGCCCGCACTGAGCAAACCGAAGGGCGCATCCTCGAACACCCAGACATCGGAGCGGCTCACGTCGGCAAGGTTGCAGCGCTCGCAGGCGCGACGCAGGGCAAGATCGTACACATCGGGGTGCTCCTTCGAGCGACCCGCCTCACCGGTGGTTGTTACCTCAGGGAAAAACCGATCAAGCCCGTTGGCAGAAAGCCCCAGACGAACCAGATGAGCCGGCGTCGAAGTGGCGATGGCGAGAGCGATGCCCGCCTCTGATGCCGATTCGAGAAAGTCCACCACGCCGGGAAGAACCACGATGTTCTGAGAATACTCCTGCTCAAGCATGTCGTTAAAGCAATCGAGCACCTCTTTGCCGGAATTTCCAACGCCCCAGGTCTCGTGATATGCCGCGCACTCATCCTCGAAAGACAGATGCTCGAACCGGGCAAAATCATCGGGCGTGGTTTCGACGCCGTACGATGCAAGCAGCTTGGGTTGGCAGCTTAGCCACATGCCCATAGAGTCGAGCAGAGTGCCGTCACAGTCGAACACGAACACCGGGGGATACGCCATAGCTCAGGCCTTCCAATCTTCGCACGGGCGCGCGGCGCCCCAGCAGGTCACAAACGCCGCCATGGTACCACACCAAGCCCGCAGCAAGGTTAGGAGAACGCAAGCATCGGGGTATATTTCAGCCAACCGCACGCCTACGAAACAATAGCTACCGCCCCTCGGCTTACCGGGTAGACAGAGCTCCTCCGGTGGTATCCTAGACACGTCCAGGTTCCACTTGCCTCTGCTCGTGGAACAGAATCGATCGTTATGCTGAGGCACTCCGGAACCCGCGACAACTCTATCGATGGCGGTACGCCGCCCTGACGATTGGAAGTGCGCGTGAAGAAGAGCGAAGCGACCCCGAAGACGTCTGCCTCCGGCACTGCAACTTCGGCTGGTCAGGAACCGTGCCTCATCATCACCGAAAACGATAGGTATATGTTTGCGTCCGGCACCTGGCAGCGCAGCTGGGAGAAGCTCGGCGCCCACCCCGATGTCCAAGAGGGTGTGAACGGCTGGCATTTCGCCGTCTGGGCGCCCGACGTGAAATCCGTCCATGTGGTGGGTGACTTCAACGATTGGAACCCCACGGCGAACTCGCTCTCCCCGCTTGACTCGAGCGGCATCTGGCAGGGCTTCGTGGGCGGACTCGCAGAAGGCGACCTCTACAAGTTCGTGATCGAGACGAACGACGGGCGCATGCTCTACAAGGCCGACCCGTATGGCTTCTACGCCGAAGATGTTCCGGGCACCGCATCGCGTCTCATGGACCTCAAGGGGTACCAGTGGGGCGACGACGCCTGGCTCGAAGAGCGCCGCGCGCACAACCACATGGAGCGCCCGCTTAACATTTACGAGGTTCATCTGGGCAGCTGGAAACGCCATGGTAACGAGCCCCAGGGCGAGCCGGACGAGAACGGCAACTACCCCGGCCCCGGCGATCCCTTCCCTGCCCAGCGCGGCACCTACTACTCTTATGACGACCTCTCGGTCGAGCTCGTCGACTACGTGCGCGACATGGGCTATACCCATATCGAGGTCATGCCCGTCATGGAACACCCCTTCGATGGCTCCTGGGGCTACCAGCCCACGGGCTACTACGCGGCGACCGCGCGCTACGGAACGCCCAAGCAGTTCATGCATTTCGTCGATGCCTGCCATGAAGCCGGCATCGGGGTGATCCTCGACTGGGTGCCCGGCGGCTTCTGCGCCAACGACGAGGGCCTCGCCACCTTCAACGGCAAGATGCTCTTCGAGCGCGAGATTCACCCGAACTGGGGAACGCATAAGTTCGATTTTGGACGCTGCGAGGTGCGCAGCTTCCTGGTCTCCAACGTCCTCTTCTGGCTCGAGAACTTCCATGCCGACGGCATCCGCATGGACGGCGTCTCGAGCATGCTCTATCTCAACTTCGGCGTGGACGATCCCGGCCAAAAGAAGTTCAACAAGTACGGCACCGAGGAAGACCTTGATGCATCGGCATTCATTCGCCAGGTCAACGCCGCCGTGGGCCGCGAATTCCCCGATGTCATGATGATCGCCGAGGAGTCGACCGCCTGGCCGCTCGTGACCTACCCGCCCGAGGAGGGTGGCCTTGGCTTCCACTACAAGTGGGACATGGGCTGGATGAACGACACCCTGCACTATATGCAGACCGATTTCCCCTGGCGCCCGGGCAACCATCGCATGCTCACCTTCTCGATGATGTACGCGTTCAACGAGAACTTCATCCTGCCGCTCTCGCACGATGAGGTTGTCAATGGCAAGTGCTCGCTCATCGGGCGCATGCCGGGCGACTGGTGGCGCCAGTTCGCAGGACTCCGCACCCTCGCGTTCTACCAGGCCACGCACCCCGGCGCGCAGCTCTCGTTCATGGGCGACGAGATTGCCGAGTTCATCGAATGGCGCTACTACGAGTCCATCGAATGGTTCCTCACGGAGCAGTTCGCCACGCACGCGCGGCACCAGCAGTTCATCAAGGCGCTCAACCACCTTTATAAAGACGAGCCCGCGTTCTGGGAGCGCTCCTACACCGATGACGGCTTCTCGTGGATCGACGCCGATAACTCCCAGCAATCCATCATCACCTTCGTGCGCCGCGGTGAAGATCCGGCGAACGACCTCGTCGTGGTGATCAACTTCGATCCCGCCTCCTACGAGCAGTTCCACCTTGGCGTGCCGAGCGAGGGCGAGTGGAAGGTCATCTTCAACTCCGACGATCCCGAGTACGGCGGAAGCGGCTACACCGACAACGAATCCTATATGAGCGTCCCGTACCCGTGGAACGGCCGCGAAAACTCGCTCACCATCGCGCTTCCCGGGCTTTCCGGCCTCGTGCTCAAGCGCGTGGGCCCGAGCACTTTCGTGCCGCCCGCGCCGAAGCGCCGCCTGACCGCCTACACCGAGGCGCCGATCACCGACCCGAGTGCCGCGCCCACCAAGAAGCCGGCACCCAAGCGCTCGGCAGCAACCGCGAAGACCACGGCCTCAAAGGCTTCTACGGCCAAGAAGACCACGTCGAAATCGACTACCAAGACATCAGCCGCCAAGGCCTCGACCGCGAAATCATCGGCCGCGAAGGCCACGACCACGAAGACCGCTACGAAGACGACTAAGTCGGCTTCCACCAAGAAGACGACCACGGCGAAGACCACGGCCTCGTCTGCCAAGAAGAAGACGGCTACCGCCGCTTCGACGAGCAAGGCGGGAACAAAGACTGCTGCTAAGGCCACCGCTAAGAAGACCTCTACCCCAGACTCCGCGAAGTAGGAGGCAGGGGATCCCAAAGGGGACATATCTGACCGCGTACCGCACGGTACAGCATTGGAAAGGAACGTATGAATACCGTTTTCGAAAGCAAAGAGGAGTTTATCGAGCTCTACGAGTCGTCGGTGATGTCGCTCTCGGGCAAACCGTTCGAGGATACGAGCGACATCGATCGCTTCAACGCGCTCGTAAAGCTCATCGCCTCCAAATCGCGCGCCATCCAGACCGAGACCGAGGAGCGCGTGAAGGAAACCGGCCAGAAGCGCGTCTACTATTTCTCAATCGAGTTCCTGATCGGTCGTCTGCTCGATAACTACCTGCTGAACCTTGGCATCCATGACCTTGTGAAGGACGGCCTGGCCGAGCTTGGGTGCGACCTCGACGCGCTCGAGGAGTACGAGCCCGATCCGGCGCTCGGCAATGGCGGCTTGGGCCGCCTCGCCGCCTGCTTCCTCGACTCCATGGCGCACGAGGGCATCGCGGGCTACGGCAACGGGATGCGTTATCGCTACGGCCTCTTCAAGCAGGAGATCGTGAACGGCGCCCAGCACGAGACCACCGACGAATGGCTCTCCCACGGCTACCCCTGGGAGGTGCGCCGCCCGGACAAGGCCGTCCGCATCGGCTTCGGCGGCCATGTCGAGCAGTATGAGCGCGACGGGCGCATGTGCTTCCGCACCGTGGATACCGAGGACGTGCTCGCCGTACCCTACGACATCCCCGTGGTAGGCTATGGCGCCGAGACCGTCAACAAGCTGCGCGTCTGGAGCGCGGAGCCCGTCGAGGAGGTCTTCGACCTCGAAGCCTTCAACCGCGGCGACTACGCGGCAGCGGACCGTCATCGCGCCGAAGCCGAGGCCATCAGCGCCATCCTCTACCCCAACGACGCGGGTGAGCACGGACGGCTCCTGCGCCTTAAGCAGGAATACCTCTTCGTGTCGGCGGGCCTCTCGAGCGTGCTCGACACCTTCCGCAGCGAGCACGGCTCCGACTGGAAGCTCCTGCCCCAATACGTCGCGATCCACACCAACGATACCCACCCGGCCATGTGCGGCCCCGAGCTCATGCGCGTCCTCATCGACGAGGAGGGCCTCGAGTGGGACGAGGCGTGGGATATCACCACGAAAACCATCTCCTACACCAACCACACGATCCTGCCCGAGGCGCTCGAGAAGTGGCCCATCGACACCTTCTCCAAGCTGCTCCCTCGCCTCTACATGATCATCGAGGAGATCAGCCGCCGCTGGCGTGACGACTTCGACCGCTCCGCGCCCGACTGGCAGGATCGCCTGCGCCAGACCGCCGTGCTCTGGGACGGCCAGGTGCACATGGCGTGCCTCTCGGTGATCTGCAGCCACTCGGTGAACGGCGTGGCCAAGATCCATACCGACATCCTGAAGCGCGACACTCTGAAAGACTTCTACGTGCTCACCCCCGAGAAGTTCAACAACAAGACGAACGGCATCGCGCACCGTCGCTTCCTCGCCGAAGCGAACCCGGCCTATGCCAAGCTCATCACCGAGGCCATCGGCACGGGCTGGCTCGATAACGCCGACGAGCTCGCCAAGCTCGTCGAATTCGAGAACGACCCCGCCTTCCTGGAGCAGGTGGGCCGCGCCAAGCACGACAACAAGGTGCGCCTGGCCAACTACGTCAAGCGCGAATGCGGCCTCGACATCGACCCCAACACCATCTTCGACGTGCAGGTCAAGCGCTTCCATGCCTACAAGCGCCAGCTCCTGAACATCTTCAAGGTGATGGATATCTACAACCGCCGCCTCGCCGATCCCAACTTCCGCGTGGCGCCCACCACCTTCATCTTCTCGGGCAAGGCCGCCTCGAGCTACGCCTTCGCCAAGGAGACGATCCGCCTCATCAACTCCGTGGCCGACGTCATCAACAACGACAGCCGCGTGAACGGCGTGATGAAGGTCTGCTTCATCCCCAACTTCCGCGTCTCCAACGCCCAGCTCATCTATCCCTCCGCCGAGATCTCCGAGCAGATCTCGACCGCCGGCATGGAGGCCTCGGGCACCTCGAACATGAAGCTCATGATGAACGGTGCCATCACACTCGGCACCATGGACGGCGCGAACATCGAGATCGTGAACCTCGCCGGCCGCGAGAACGAGAAGATCTTCGGCCTCACCGCGCCCGAGGTGGACGAGCTCCGCGCGAGCGGCATGCATTTCGCTTGGGATATGTACAACGGCGATCCCGACCGCTTGGGCCGCATCATCGACGAGCTCACCGACGACACCTTCGCCGGCCTCTCGGGCAGCTTCGAGAGCATTCGCCACGAGATCATGCTCAACAACGACGCCGACTTCGTGATGAAGGACTTCCATTCCTACGTCGAGGCTTGGGAAGAGCTCACCGCGAGCTACAGCGACCATGCAGCATGGAACAAGATGGCGCTGCACAACACCGCGTCCTCGGGCTGGTTCTCGAGCGACCGCACGATCCGCGAGTACCGCGACGAAATCTGGGGAGCGTGATGCCCGCGAACGTATAGGAGCCGACCGTGCCCTCCTCGCGGGCCTAAACGCGGGGCTGGAAAGGATTAGGACCATTTAGAAGGAGAACAGATGAGCAAAAAAGAATGCATCGCCATGCTCCTCGCTGGAGGACAGGGATCGAGGCTCGGGGCGCTCACATCGAAGATCGCGAAACCCGCGGTCTCATTCGGGGGGAAGTATCGCATCATCGACTTCACGCTGTCCAACTGCGCGAACTCCGGCATCGACACCGTCGGCGTGCTCACCCAGTATCGTCCCTATCAGCTTCATGCCTACCTCGGTTCCGGTGCTGCCTGGGACCTCGACGAGCTGGGCGCCGGCGTATCCATCCTGCCCCCGTATGCCACGCAGGAAGGTGGCGCGTGGTACGCGGGCACTGCCGATGCCGTGACGCAGAACCTCGACTACATCAAGTCTCACGACCCTGAGTACGTGATGATCCTTTCCGGCGACGCGCTCTATCGCATGGACTATCGCGCCATGCTCGATGCGCACATCGCCAACCAGGCCGACCTCACGATCGCGGTCATGCCCGTGCCCTGGGAGGAGGCCAGCCGCTTCGGCATCCTTACCGCCGACGAGGACGGCCGCATCACCAAGTTCACCGAGAAGCCCGAGAAGCCCGATTCGAACCTCGCGTCCATGGGCATCTACATCTTCACGGCGGACTACCTCATCAAGACCCTTGAGGACGACGCCACGGACCCGCGCTCGAGCCACGACTTCGGCGGCGACATCATCCCCGGCGCGCTGGCCGCGGGCAAGCGCCTGTTCGTCCACGAGTTCCATGGCTTCTGGCGCGACGTCGGCACCATCGCGAGCTACCACGAGACCTCGATGGACCTTCTTGGCCAGAACCCCGCATTCGACCTCTTCGACAACACGACGCCGGTCATGTCGAACGATACGACGCGCCCGCCGCACTACATCGGGCCCGACGGCCGCGTTGACGACTGCCTCATCTCTAACGGCTGCAAGGTCCTGGGCACCGCCCGCCACTCCATCATCTCCACCGACGCGGTCATTGAGGAGCGCGCCGTGGTCGAGGACTCCGTGCTTCTACCCGGTGCCGTCGTGAAGTGCGGTGCCCATGTGAGCCGCGCCATCCTGGGCGAGAACGCCGTGGTCGAAGAGGGCGTGAAGCTCGGATCCGTCGATACAACGAAGGACACCGCCGTCGTTGGAAACGACGTGGTGATCGGGAAGGGGGAATGATCCGATGATCAACCATAAGGCCATCGGCTACATCACTGCCAACTACGCGAGCGAGGCCACGAGCGTGCTGCTCGACTCGCGCCCCATCGCGTCCATCCCGTTCATCGGGCGTTACCGCCTGATCGACTTCCCGCTCTCTAACATGGCGAACGCCGGCATCAAGACCGTCGGCCTCGTGATGCCCGGTAACTACCGCTCCATCATCGACCATGTGGGCCACGGCAAGGAGTGGATGCTCGACCGCAAGAAGGGCGGCCTCTTCCCTGTTCCCGGCTCCCCCTTCGGTGGAACCAAGCGCGGCCGTCGCTTCCTGCTGCGCGACATCATCGCCAACAAGGAGCTCTTCACCCGCGCCCAGGAGCCGTATGTGGTCATGATGGGCTCGAACATCATCTTCAACCTCGAGCTCGACGAGATCATCGCCGCCCATGAGCGCTCTGGCGCGGGCATCACCATGGTCTACGTCAAGGCTGAGCGCAGCCAGACCGACTGCACCTCGCTCATCATCGGCGACGCGGGCCGCGTGAGCCACGTGAAGCTCGGCTGCGAGTACGGTGACAACAAGTTCCTCGACTGCTTCGTCATCAACCGCGACCTCCTGCTGCAGATCATCGACCGCTATGCCACGTCGGACTACCTCGATGTCTTCGAGGCGACCGAGCCCGACTTCTCGCTCATCGATGTGTGCAGCTACGAGTTCAAGGGCCTCGCGATGGGCATCTTCGACGAGAAGACCTATTACGAGCGCAGCATGGAGCTGCTGAACCCCGTCGCGTCCGACCAGCTCTTCCGTCGCGACCGTCCGATTCTTACCAAGGCCCACGACGCGCCCCCGGCGAAGTACTCGACCGGCAGCAATGCCACGAACTCCCTCATCTCTGCCGGCTGCAAGATCATGGGCACCGTGCGCAACTCCATCCTCGCGCGCGGCGTCGTGGTCGAGGGCGGTGCCAGCGTCCAGGACAGCATCATCATGCAGTCCTGCACCATCAAGAGCGGTGCTCGCGTGGAGCGCGCCATCATCGACAAGAACAATACCGTGCCTTCGAACACCGTGGTGTGCGGCACGCCCGATGATATCCTCGTCGTTGGTAAAGGACAGATGAACTAACCGACGACCCCCGTGCATACGAGGTATCATTAGAACCGCCGCTCGGGCATCCCGGGCGGCGGTTTGCGAAACCCGGCACCGCGCCGGAACGCAGCAGCCCTTTTGGGCGAGAGTTGGGAGAATAGCATGTCAGATAAAAAGATGCAGGTGGTGTTCGCCTCTGCGGAGGCGGCCCCGTTCGTCAAGACCGGTGGCCTGGGCGATGTCGCGGGATCGCTGCCCCGCGCGCTCGTAGCCGCCGGCGCCGACGTGATCGTCATGGTGCCAAAATACGGCACCATCGCCTCCGAGTACACCGACCGCATGGAGCACGTCGCCGACTTCTACGTGAGCCTTGGTTGGCGGAACGAGTACTGCGGCCTGGAGCGCCTGGTCATTGACGGCGTTACCTACCTCTTCATCGATAACGAGCGCTACTTCAAGCGCGACTACCCCTATGGCTTCTTCGATGACGGCGAGCGCTTCGCCTTCTTCTCGAAGGCCGTTACCGAGAGTCTGCAGCACCTGCCCGAGGGCTTCCAGTGCGACGTGCTCCATTGCAACGACTGGCACACCGCCCTCGCACCGGTGTTCCTCCGCGAGTTCTACCAGGGCCTTCCGCTCTACGAGCGCGTGAAGACGGTCTTCTCGATTCATAACATCGCATTCCAGGGCCAGTACGCCGACACCATCTTGAACGACATCCTCGGCATGGCGCACATCCCCAACGCCGCGCGCCAGCTGCGCTGCGACGAGCGCTCGATCAACTACATGCAGGGCGCGCTCGATTACTCCGACGCCATCACCACGGTGAGCCCGAGCTACGCCTGGGAGATCCAGACGCCTGAGTACGGCGAGGGTCTCGACGGGATCCTGCGCCGTCGCTCGAACGTGCTTTCCGGCATTCTGAACGGCATCGATACCGACGCCTGGAACCCGGCGACCGACCCGATGATTCACGCCAACTACTCCGCGGCAGATATGTCGGGCAAGAAGGCCTGCAAGGCCGCTCTCCAGGAAGAGCTCGGCCTCGAGGTGCGCGACGACCGCCCGCTCATGGTCATGGTCACGCGCCTCACCCGCCAGAAGGGCATGGACCTCGTCACGTACGCGCTCGACCGCATCCTTTCCGGCGGCGTGCAGGTGGCCGTGCTTGGCACCGGCGATTACGAGGAGCCGATGCGCTACTTCGCCAATAAGTATCCGGGCACCTGCGCCGCGCGCATCACGTTCGACAACGCCCTCTCGCATCGCATGTATGCCGGCGCCGACATGTTCCTCATGCCGTCGCTCTTCGAGCCGTGCGGTCTCTCGCAGATGATCGCCATGCGCTACGGCACCCTGCCCGTGGTGCGTGAGACGGGCGGTCTCCGCGACACCGTGGCCCCCTACAACCAGTTCACCGGCGAGGGCACGGGCTTCACGTTCGCGAATTTCAACGGCGACGAGATGGGCGACGCGGTGTTCCGCGGGGCACGCCTGTACTGGGACGACCACGCAGCATGGGATCAGCTGGTGCAAAACGCCATGGCAGCCGATTTTAGCTGGGTCCGCTCTGCCGATGAGTACATGAACCTCTACCACAACCTGCACCCCGAGATCGACATCACGAAGCCCGAGCCCGTCGTTCAAGAACCTGAGCCCGCTGAGCCCACGGCTGTTGAGGCCGAGCCCGCGGCACCGGCACCGGAGCCAGCGGTGACGGAGGCTGAGCCCGCACCGAAAACCGAGCAAGCTGCCGAGCCCGCTGATGACGCCAAGGCAGAGGCTCCGGCAAAGGCCGAGGAGCCCGCACCGAAGGCCGAGCCAGCCAAGAAGACGGCTGCGAAGAAGACCACCGCATCCAAGACCGCCGCGAAGAAACCGGCGGCGCGCAAGACGGCAGCAACGAAGTCGACCGCTGCGAAGGCTGCCGAAAAGCCTGCCGCGAAGGCAACGGCCACCAAGCCTGCAGCATCCAAGGCTGCAGCCACCAAGACGACGGCGGCCAAGGCCACGGCAACTAAGACGACGACCAAGGCAACGGCATCTAAGGCAACAGCCGCAAAGACCACGGTCAAGAAGCCGTCCACCGCATCGGCAACCAAGACTGCCACCAAGTCGACCACCACGAAGGCCGCTCCCGTCAAGGCTGCAGCCACCAAGACGACGGCGGATAAGCCTGCTACCGCAGCCGCAACGGCCCCGAAGGCTACTTCGGCCAAGACGGCCCCGAAGGCCGCCGCGGCGAAGACGGCACCAGCCAAGGCAAGCACCTCGAAGGCAGCCACCTCATCGGCAGCAAAGGCGACTGCAAAGCCCGCGGCCCCCAAGGCGACGGCAGAAAATGCAGCGGCCCCGAAGGCCGCCGCGCAGGATTCCTCCGCCGCGACTCCAGCTGATAAGCCGGCCCCAAAGGCAAAGAGCGTTTCCGCAGCTAAGCGCACGACGCGCAAACGCTAGCGCGCTTCTACAGCCTCTACAGGGAAGGCGGGCAGGCACCAAGGTGCTTGCCCGCCTTTTGCTTGCATAGAAAACCAGAGTACCCAGTGAATCCAGCGAATATACTACCAAGTGGCATGATAGCGCCTATAATTAAGAAGTTTGTTTGCTACTTGGACCGCCATCTCCTCCCCAAGAGAACAGCGGTACGAGAGCTCGTCATGATCGGACTTCTATGAGACTCATTCACAACAGCCGCCTCCCGCAGTTCCGCTCCCCCTTCGGCGCCGTAGAGAAGGGAACGGATGTCACCCTCTCGGTGCTCGTCGAGGATGCCGAACCGCGCACCATTTCCATCGATCTGCGTGTCTGGATCGACGGGAAGGGCGAGACGATCATCCCCCTGCGCTATGAGGCCGACGGCATCTTCACCGTCACCCTACCCTGCCCCGAGCCCGCACTCATGTGGTATCGCTTCAATGTTACGGCAACGTTCGAGGACTCAACCCGTACCCTTTACCTCGGCGCGCCCGAGGGCCGCACGGGGGGCGAGGGCGCCACGTACACCTACCCTGAGTGCCCGTCATTCCAGCTTACCGTCTATAAGCACCGCGCCATCCGCCCCAGCTGGTACGAACGCGGCATGGTGTACCAGATCTTCCCCGACCGTTATCGCCGGGACGCTGCGTGGCGGGAACGCTGCGAGCGCGTGCTTGAACAGCCCAAAGCAGGCATCCCGCGCCGTATCGTCGAAGACTGGGACGAGCCTCCCTGCTATGAGCGCGCAGAAGACGGCTCCATCGCAAGCTGGGATTTCTATGGCGGCTCCCTAAAGGGCATCACCGCAGACCTTGACCGGCTCGCCGAGATGGGTATCACCGCCATCTACCTCAATCCCATCTTCGAGGCAGCAAGCAACCATCGCTACGACACCGCCGACTACCTCAAGATCGACCCGATGCTCGGCACTGAGGAAGATTTCCGCGAACTCTGCGAAGAAGCCGGCACGCGCGGCATCTCAATCATCCTCGACGGTGTATTCAACCACACGGGCGATGATTCCGTCTACTTCAACCGCTATGGCAACTATCCCGAGCCGGGTGCCTGGCAGGGCGAGGGCTCGCGCTGGAAAGACGCATACCATCTCAACGAGGACGGGACCTATGCGAGCTGGTGGGGTATCGGCAACATGCCGGCGCTGAACCAAGATTCGCTCGCCGTTCGCAACCTCCTTCTTGGTGAAAACGGGGTCATCCGCCGCTGGACGCGCGCCGGCGCACGCGGCTGGCGCCTCGATGTGGCCGACGAGCTGCAAGAGTCGCTCATCTCGGATATCCGCCGCGTGCTCCTTGAGGAAAAGCCCGATGGGGTGCTTATCGGCGAGGTCTGGGAGGATGCCTCCAACAAGATCAGCTACGGCTATCCGCGCCATTACCTACTTGGCAACGAGCTCGATTCGGCAATGAACTACCCGTTCCGAGACATGGTGCTCAACTTCCTGCTGGGCCATGCCGGCGTCGCAGACGCCGTCGAGGCCATCGAGAGCCTGCGCGAGAACTACCCCCGCGAGGCGCTCGCGTGCTGCCTCAACCTCTTGGGCAGCCACGACCGCCCGCGCATCGCCTCGCTGCTCGGCGGCGGCCCTGATGAGAGCAAGCTCCCTGAGGGAGAGCGCGGCCGGTGGAGGCTTTCGCCCGAGTCCATGGGGCTCGCCAAGAGCCGCTTCTGGCTGGCAACGCTCATGCAGATGACCTTCCCCGGCGTTCCATCCATCTATTATGGCGATGAGTTCTGCCTCGAGGGGCTATCAGACCCCGGCAACCGCCGCACGATGCCGCTCGAGAAGGACATCCACGACCGCGACATGTTCGACATCATCCGCAACGCGTCTGCCGTGCGGCGCGCCCTTCCGCTCATGGTCGATGGGAGCATCGAGTCGTTCGTGCCCGAGGGCGCTGACGACGACGTGCTCGCCTACACGCGCCGGGGAGCTCAGGGCGAGGCGGCGACGGTGCTTATCAACCGGAGCTCGTGCGAGAGCCACACGGTGCGCGTTCCTTCCCTGGGTCCGTGCGCGACCGATATCATCTCGGGCGGCGAGCTTGCGCCTGACGAGGATGGCATGGTTGAGTTTACGCTTTGGCCCTTCGGCTCGGCGGTGATCTATTTCCACGAAGAGGAGCGCCTGCAGCTTCCCATGGAGCCCGGAGCGGGCGTGCTCTGCCACGTGACCTCCCTACCCGATGAATCGGGCAAAAAGGGCTCCCTCGGCGACGTTGCCAAGCGCTTCATCGACCATCTGAAGGCCATGGGCATGCGCTACTGGCAGCTCTTGCCGGTCAACCCCACCGACTCCTTCGGGTCGCCGTATTCCGGCCCGTCGGCCTTCGCGGGCAATATCGCGCTGCTCCCCGAGACCGAAGACGAGCTACGGCGCGATTATCGCCGCTGGCGCATGACGGGCGGATCTAAGCTCGATATGGATTTCCGCGCATTCAAGAAGCGCCATGCGAGCTGGCTCAAACCCTATTGCGCCTTTATGGCGGTGAAAGCGCATTTCGACGACGCCCCGCGAAGCGAATGGCCGGCCGAGTTCGCACGCTACGACGAAGCCTTCCTAAAGGACGATCGCTTTGCCGCAGAGGCGGAAGCGCAGGCATACCTCCAATATCGCTTCGATACCGCATGGCGCGAGATCCTTTCCTACGCCCATCAGCATGGCATCGGGGTGATCGGTGATATCCCCATGTACGTCTCGGATGATTCCGCCGACGTCTGGTGCGCGCCCGAGCTCTTCAACCTCGATCGCGATGGCCGCCCGACCGAGATCGCCGGCGCGCCGCCCGATGGCTTCGCTCCCGAGGGGCAGGTCTGGGGCAATCCGACGTACCGTTGGGACCGCATGCGCGAGACCGGGTACCGTTGGTGGCTCGACCGTCTCGCCCGCGCGTGCGACCTGTACGACTACGTGCGCCTCGACCACTTCCTGGGGTTCCATAACTACTACAGCATCCCCGCCGGCATGCCGGGTAGCGCCGGGAGGTGGCTGGCAGGCCCTGGGATCGACCTCTTCCGAGCCGCGTGCGACGAGCTGGGAGCGCTTCCCTTCATTGCGGAGGACCTCGGCATCCTCACGCCGGGCGTTCGCTCGCTCATGAGCACCTGCGGTTTCCCCGGCATGGACGTGCTCGAGTTCGCCGACTACGATGTGCGAAACGGGCTGCATCCGCACCCCGGCAAGGTGTTCTACACCTCCACGCATGACACGACGACGCTCGTGGGCCATTGCGCGAGCTCGCTCGTTGCACCGGATGACGATAATGCCGCGCGCGAACTCGGGGCACGGCTGGTCAAAGAGGCGCTCGAGAGCGATGCGCGCGTGGTCATGATGCCGCTGCAAGATGTTCTCGGCCTCGGTGACGAAGCGCGCATGAACGTACCCGGCGTCGCGAGCGGCAACTGGAGCTGGCAGGCGTGCGAGGAGGACGTTGCTCGGGCGATTGAGCCTACCGCCGCCCTCATGCGCGAGACGGGCCGCTTCGCATCGTGAGCCGAGCAGCCGTCGCCCCATCTGTTGCTAGATGAGCGATTAGGGTACAGTACCGTTGTTTGTTTGAATGCAATCCTTTCGTTGGGAGAACTATGGCACGCTATGATTACCGTTGCACCGCATGCGGTGAAGTCTTTGAAGTTGAGCACGCGATGACTGAGCGCCCGGAGGTGAGCTGCCCGAAGTGCGGTGCGAAGGCCGAGAAGGTCTTCACCGCGAGCGGCATCAAGTTCGCAGGAAGCGGCTTCTACAACACCGATCAGCGCGGAGGGAGCTCCTCGACGGAAGCGACCTCTGGATCGAGCGACAGCAGCGCATCTACAGATTCCGGCGCTTCTGCCGGCTCGTCGCATTCCTGCGAGAACTGCCCGCACAAAGACGCGTAGGCGCACCTACCCAATACTACCTGCTACCTGCGCTGGCTCACGCGTTTGTGGGCCAGCGCTTTCTTTTGCAAATCCAAACGGCTCCGACGAACCCGCGAGCGCGCCAGATGTCCCTTGCATGCGAAAATCGCTCACGTGTATCCGGCGTGGCCCGCATGCATGGCAACGCCTGGTCGCCTGCGCGCCCTTGCCGGGTCGCATGAACGGCAACGCCCGGTTGTATGCGCGGCCTCGCCGGGTTGTATGCGCGGCCTCGCCGGGTCGCATGTGCGGCCTCGCCAAAGCAGTTTCAACTTTTGGGCACTTCAGCGGCATACGAGAAAGTATCACTCAGAAGACCGAAAGAAAACAGCAGGTAGATGGCTTGTCTTTTAGCACTTTCGCGCTCGATACTCAGCAACCCCGCAATCAAGTGCCCAAAAGTTGAAAGCTTGCTCCGCATGCTTCTCGCAAGAGGCATTCAGAGCGCTGAGTAGAACGATATGAAGCCCGCGCAATCGCTAAACGGTTTTGCGACGGACAAACCGGGCGCAGAAATGACCATCGAAGCTGTCGAGTGCGGGAACGGTTTGGAAGAGGCCGCGATTGGTTTCCTGGGAGCGCACGTATGCGGCCGCATCAGCGAACTCAGGGCGCTCGAATATCGGAGCCTGCGAGACGGGCGCGAGCGCGAAGCCACGGCCAAGCTTACTATTGAGAAAAGCATCAACCACCGCCGCGTTTTCCTGCTGGAGCACCGAGCAGGTCGCGTAGATAAGCTGCCCGCCAGGACGCACGCGCCGCGCCGCCTCGGTAAGCAGGGCAAGCTGCAAGCCGGGCATGTCGCGATCGATATCTTCAGGCAGAAGGCGCCAGGGAATCTCGGGGTGGCGACGCATGGTGCCCGTGCCGGTGCAGGGCGCGTCTACAAGCACGCTATCGAAGAGGCGCCGCTCCCCTGCCCGACGATCAGTTTCGGAAAGGGCGCGATCAAGGTCGCAACCGTCACCGGTGACGAAGCAGACGCAATCGATGAGCCCCGCGCGCTCGAGGCGACGGCGATTCAGGCGATTCTTCTTCTTTGAAAGCTCAACCGCAACAGCCGAGCGCCTCATGCCGCAGCGAGTCGCTTGCGCCGCCATGACGAAGCTCTTGGTACCGCGGCCCGCGCCAACCTCGAGGCAATCACCCGGCATCGTGGCAGCCGTCGCCACCACCTGGGCATTCAGGTCGCAGACCGCAACGGCAGAACGCTTGAGCAGATCGGTATGCATAAGCTCTGAGCTGGCGACCGGCGCGATGCAGCCGGGCAGTTCGGCAACATCGGAAGCGCCGACGCGCAGGCTCGCAAGGGCGTCTTCCGCCGTAGCATCATGCGGGTTGAGGTGCACCGCAACAGGGGCCGGCTCAAGCTCGCAGTCAAAGAGCAGGCGAGCTCGCTCGAAACCAAGCGAGGAAATGACCTCCCCCGCAAGCCATGTCGGCAGGCCCGCCGAGCGTGCAGCCGAGACCGCATTGCGCTCGGATCCTGTCGGAACATCCTCGGCAGCCAGATACACCCCGCGGTCGGCAACGATGCGCCGGAGCACGGCATTCGCGAAGCCCGCAGCGCTCTTCGCGCGGGTGCGCACGAGCTCCACGCCCTGGCTCACCGCCGCCCGGGGCTCAGTGCCCAGATAGACGATCTCGAACGCCGCGATGCGAAGCGCCTCGCGAATGCGGGCGTTCATACGGCCGGGCTTCTCACAGTAGGTATCGATAAGCTCGTCGAGGCAGCCATAGGTTGCCACCACACCGAGCACAAGGCGGGTCGCAAGGCCGGCGTCTCGGCGGCTCAGCTCACGCAACTCCGGCGAGGCGTCGAGGCCATCGCGGGCATAGGCTCCGCTTTCCTCAAGATCGAGCAGGATATCGAGGGCAACCCGGCGCGCGGGTGAAAGTTCCGTCACGAGAGCGTCTCCCAACTGCCCTCGCGCTCGCGCTGCCCCGCAGCCCATGAAGCGGCGTCCATCGCACGCTTTCCGTCGGGCTTGAGCTCAAGGACCTCGATGATTCCATCCGAACAGCCCATGTACAGCCGCTTATCGTGGATTGCGAATGCTCCGGCATCAAGGTTCGAGATGGAAGAGGGCGCAAGCGCTTCTTGCGCCGAGACGATTCGAGCTGCCTTGCCTGCTACGGCACAGCGAGCAGGCGCCGCATCCGAGGAAGCGAGCACGCGGCGCACGTTATCGCACGCACTCGCCGCGGGGCCAAGGCGCATCTCGGCCTTGGAAATCTTTGCCGCATGGGTGACGAGCGACTCATCCTGCACGGTCCAGGGCGCGGTGCCGTCAACGATCGAGGGAAGCATCTTAACGAGCAGGTCGCCGCCGAGCTGGCCGAGCTCCGCGGTAAGCTCGTCCGCGGTCTTGCCCGGAACGCTGCACGAAGCCTGCGCGCAGTAGTCGCCCGTATCGACCCCCTGGCCGATGTGCATGATGGATACGCCCGTTTCGGCATCGCCGGCAAGAATGCAGCGCTGGATGGGAGCCGCGCCGCGCCAGCGGGGCAGAAGCGACGCGTGCACGTTCACGCACCCGGCAGGAGCCATGGTGAGGACCTCGTTGGGCAGGATGCACCCGTAAGCCGCCACGCAGAACACATCGGCTTGAGCGGCACGCAGCGCCTCGAGCGCCTCAGGGGTCATGCGCGCGGTCTCGAGCACGGGAAGACCGAGCTCGAGCGCCGCCTCCTTAACGGGAGAGGGCTCGAGCTTCTTGCCACGCGAGCGAACCGCATCGGGTCGCGTGACCACGAGGGCAACATCGAAGGCGGCATCGAGCGCCCTGAGCGAGGGCACAGCGAAAGCCGGCGTTCCCATGAATACGACACGCATGAGGGCTCCTTTCTGAAGCGGCGACCAGGCCGTGCGCTCTCCACTTCGGACAGTCCTCGCAGGTTCAGCTTTGCTGAACCTGCTGTGGAACTCGTGGCGAGCGCACGGCCCGGTCGCCTCACGAAACTCGTAGGGATAAGAACATGAGGCGGCTGTGGAGCTCGCGATGGGCACGCGGACCGGTCGCCTCACGAAACTCGCGCAGAGGGCGATGGGGGCGATTCCGCCTACTCCGTTTCGCCAGGCTTGGCTCCGCGGCGCAGTGCCTCCTGGTACTCGCGCATGGCATGCATGCGCTGGGCAGGCTCGAGTCGCTCGAACATGGTGATGCCGTGCAGGTGGTCGATTTCGTGCTGCAGGCACACGCAGAACACGCCGCCCTCGGCCTCGTAGCGCATAAGGTTCGCATCGAGGTCGTACGCCTCCACCACCACGCGGTCGGGACGCTTGATCTCGCAGCTCACACCCGGGATGGAAAGGCATCCTTCCGAGAAGGGCACAAGGTGGTCAGACTGCTCGACGATAACGGGATTGATGAGAACGATCGGATCGTAATCGTCGGCCGATTCGTAGTCCGTGTCGATGACCACCATCTGCACGAGCTCGCCAATTTGCGGAGCGGCAAGGCCGACTCCGGCATTATCGAACATCTCGCGCTTCATACGCTCGGCGAGCGCCTCGATTTCGGGCGTTATCTCTTCGATGGGCTTGCACTCCTGCCGCAAGCGCGGGTCGGGAGAAAGCACGATTCCGTTCACTTCCATGGCAACCTTCCCTATGTCGGCGCGCCGTCTGCGCGCGGTACTCTCAAACGCTAACCACTGTACCCCCACGAGCCGCGCGCGAACCTGCCGCCAGCAGCGCTTCACGATAAAACCCGCAGGCACGGGGTAAGACAAAGAGCCGCCCCTTTGCCTCACATGAGGTCGTAAGGGTCGACGTCGACGGAGATGCTGATGCCGCGCTCCTCGCCCACGCGGGCAAGCGCCTCGGCGATAGCAGACGAGACATCGTAGTCGAGCGGGGCCTTGACGAGGAAATGGAAACGATACCGGTCCTTCGCCCGCTCGATGACACAGCTCGCGGGTCCGAGCACTACGGGAAGACCGCTCACCGCCAAACCGCTGCCCCTGCCCGCAGATGCCGGCGCCCTGAGCTTGAGCACGCGCCGCACCTCCGTGGCGAATCGATCGGCAAAGGAGCGCGTGCGTTCCTCCGAGCGGCCGCGGCACACGACGTTCACCAGGCGCACGTAGGGCGGGTACTGGGCATCGAGGCGCATGGCAAGGTCGTGGCTGAGGAAGACCGAGCGGTCATGCGAGGCCACGGCACGGATGACGGGGTCGTGTGGCAGATAGGTCTGGATGATGACCTCGCCCGGACGCTCGCCGCGCCCCGCTCGACCGGCCACCTGCTCGAGCAGATCGTAGGCGCGCTCGCTCGCACGGAAATCGGGCATCTTGAGCGCGTAGTCGGCATTGATGACGCCCACGAGCGTGACCTCGGGGAAATCGAGGCCCTTCGCGATCATCTGCGTTCCCAGCAGCACGGCGCACTCAGCCGCGTCGAATTCCTCGAGAAGCCGGGCGTGGCCATCCTTGCCGCGCGTGGAGTCGGCATCCATGCGAATCACGGCAACATCGCTCGGGAGCAGTTGCCTGAGGGCATCTTCTACCTGCTGCGTCCCCAACCCCATCTTAGCGAGATACGGGCTCCCGCACTGCGGGCAACGCGAACCCGGCGCCGGATACGGACGCACGCGATAGACCGACCCGCACGTATGGCATTCAAGGGTATGCGTGCGCTCATGGTAGGTGAGCGCCGTCGAGCAATGCTTGCACGTGGGAACGCATCCGCATTCCCGGCACATGAGGAACGGAGCGAAGCCGCGACGGTTATGGAGGAGCACCGCCTTCTCACGGCGCTCGACGATTCCCATGAGCGCATCGTGAAGCGGGCGGGAGAATATCGATCGGCTTCCACCGGAAAACTCGCGCCTCAAATCTGCCACGACGATGCGCGGAAGCACCGCCCCACCGGGACGCTCAGGCATCTCGACTCGAGTCCACGCCTGGCCGCGATGAGCCCCCCGGCGGCAGCGCTCGAGCGCCTCAGACGAGGGCGTGGCGGATCCCAAGACGAGCGGGCAGCCATAGCGCCGCGCCATCTCGGCCGCAACATCGCGCGCATGGTAGCGCGGGCTCGAGCCCTGCTTATAGCTCTGCTCGTGCTCCTCGTCGATGATGATGATGCCGAGCTCCCGGTACGGGCAGAACAACGCCGAGCGCGCGCCCACAACAACGCGCGCAGCCCCGCTTCGAACCATATCCCATTGATCGAGCCGCTCCCCGTCAGAAAGGCGCGAGTGGAACACGGCAACCGCGTCCCCGAAGCGCGACCTGAAACGGCCGACCGTCTGCGCGGTGAGCGAGATCTCGGGCACGAGCACGCACGCGGACTTTCCCGCCGCGAGCACGGGCTCGATGGCGGAGAGGTAGACCTCCGTCTTGCCCGAACCGGTCACCCCATCGATGACCACCACATCGCCGGCCTCGGCCTTCCGCGCGCGCTCGATGGCGGCAAGCGCGGCGCGCTGGCCTTCCGTCAAGCTTTCCGGAACCTGCGCGCGCGCAGACGAAAGACGGTGCTCCTCAGACGACACGCCGCGCCAGGCACGACGTTCCTCGATGGCAACGATGCCCTTCTTCTCAAGCGTTCTTATCGTTGCCGACATGCTGGAATAGAGGAAGTTGAGCTCGCGCGTGGTCACCGGCCCGCAGGACAGGGCCTCCATGAGCTGGCGCTGGCGATGCGCGTTGACGGCGGGCCTATAGCCGCGGCCTTCGTCGGTAAGGGTCACCCACCGCTCGTGCACCTCCTTCGTCTTGGGTCGCTCCACCTCGTAGCTGCCGTCCTCGAGCTTGCGCACGCGCGGCGTTGCCTTGGGAGGCAAGAAAAGACGGAGGCATTCAGCGACCGAGGCAACGTATTCGCGCGACATCCAGAAGGCGAGCTGCGCAGACACCGGTCCGAAGGCGCGCTCGGCGAGCACGGAGCGCACAGGCAGCACGCGCTCGGGCGCAAGGCCCGCCGCTCCCGGCAGCTCAGCAAGCTCGGAAGCGCGCATGACGACGTAGCCGGCAACCATGCGGCGATGGAACGAGACGAGCACGATGGCGCCCGGCACCGCCTCCCCATCAAACGATGCGGGAACCGCATAGGCGAAGGGATCGGACAGCGCACGCGAGGGAACGTCGACCACCACAGAGACGTAGCCGCACACGGGCTCCGAACCCTGCGCAAGCCGGCGCTCGCCCGAAGCCGTCACGGTATCGGGAACGAGGCCGGCCGTGGCACGCGTTCGGCCTGCGCCCCGGGAGGACCCGGTGCCATCCGGCGCTACAGCCCCCTCCGAAGAGGCATCCGGGGTAGCGCCAGCCGGGCGAAGCGGCTCCATGCCATCGGGAGAGCACGCTCCCCCGGCGCCCTCTTCCCCCACCAAATCCCACAGCGAAAGCTGCTCAGCCATGCACATCAAATCCCGCGAATGGATGCTCGTTGTCTAGAGGCCGCACGCGGCGCGCAGCTCGTCCACGCGGTCCGTATGCTCCCAGGTAAAGTCCTCGTCGTCACGACCGAAATGCCCATAGGCCGCCGTCTTCTCGTAGATGGGACGGCGCAGGTCAAGGTCGCGGATGATGGCGCCGGGGCGAAGATCGAACACCTCTTCCACGGCGCGTTCGATCGCATCCTCGGCGACGACAGACGTCCCGAACGTGTCGACCATGATGGAGAGCGGACGCGCCACGCCGATGGCGTAGGCGAGCTGAACCTCGCAACGGCGGGCAAGGCCGGCGGCGACCACGTTCTTAGCCACCCAGCGCGCGGCGTAGGCAGCGGAACGATCGACCTTCGTGCAGTCCTTGCCCGAGAAGGCACCACCGCCGTGACGACCCGTGCCGCCGTAGGTGTCGACGATGATCTTGCGGCCGGTGAGGCCGGTGTCGCCCATGGGACCGCCCACCACGAAGCGGCCGGTGGGATTCACATAGACCCGGGCGCCGTCCCAAGGGATGCCCGCCCCATCGAGCACGGGCGCGATGACGTGCTTCAGCATATCCTCTTTGATAACGCCCATGTCCTCGATCTCGGGGGCGTGCTGCGTAGAAATCACGACCGTCTCCACCGAGACGGGGCGGTCGTCCTCATAGCGCACGGTCACCTGGGTCTTGCCGTCCGGGCGCAGATACGGAAGCGTTCCGTCGTGGCGAACTGCCGCCAGGCGCTCTGCCAAGCGGCTCGCCAGATAGTGCGGCATGGGCATGAAGGCAGAGGTCTCGTCGGTGGCGTACCCGAACATCATGCCCTGGTCGCCGGCGCCGATAAGGTCGAGCGGGTCGGTTGTGGTGCCGGCCTGAACATCAAAGCTCTCGTCCACACCCTGCGCAATGTCCGAGCTTTGGCCGTGGATCATGTTGATGACGCCGCATGCATGGCCGTCGAAGCCGTACTCTGCCCGGTCGTAACCGATGCGGCAGATGACGTCACGCGCGATCTGCTGCACGTCGACGTAGGCCTGGGTGCGAATCTCGCCCGAGATGACGACCATACCGGTGGTGAGAAGCGTCTCGGCAGCGCATCGCACGTTTTCGAGCTTGGCGGGAACACCGTCCGTATCCACGTAGCCCATGGCTTCGAGGCGTGCCTCCTTGTCGAGGATGGCGTCGAGCACTGCATCCGAGATCTGGTCGGCAATCTTATCGGGATGGCCCTCTGTCACGGACTCAGAAGTAAAGAGATAGCTGCGCGGCGTGGGTTCGCACGCCGAAGCGCAGCTAGCTGAGGTGGAACGAATCTGATCTGGCATATGAGCCCCTTTCGTATGACGTCCGGGGACCGTTACCATTCCCCCGGGCTATTCAGCTACGTGATTGTACCGCGCCGCGCGGACACGCATGCGCCCGCGCACAAGCGCCACATCCTGCACACCCGACGCTCCAACATGGCCTCTTTTGGGACGGGGTCATTATGTGAGACGCTTGTGCCGGGTTAAACTGTCTCACTGGCTGCAACGGTGAGACAGTTTAACCCGGCACAAGCGTCTCACCGGCGGCATCCTAGGCGAATGCGCGCTCCGGGCGGATGTTGGTGCGCGCACGCGCGGCGAGCATCGACGCGGCGAGCCCCGCGACCGTCCATACAACCAGAACGGCGCACGCGCCGCCCGCGCCCGCAAGGGAGCCGGAGACGGTGTCGCGCAGCGCCTCGGTCAGCACGGGCATCGGCAGCACCTGGCCCAGCGCGGCGAATACTCCGCTCGTAAAGGCCCCGGGCAGCACGCTCCCCGCGCACACGAGCTGGAGCGCCAGCAAGAGCACGAGGACGGGCAGAGCCGCGCGCCCGCTAAGCGCCCGGATTCCCTGGCCGACCGCAGCAAACGACAGGGCCGCAAGGACAACGACCACACAGAACGCAGGCACATTCGCGGGAAGGGAGCCCGTGGCCACAAAAACGGCAAGCGAAGCGACCAACGCTTGCGCGAGCGACACTCCCGCCGCCACGACAAAGTTAGACAGGGTCGCGGACAGCGCGCGGCCCGCAAGGAGGACGCGCCCGTCGAGCGGGGGCACCACGGCGACCGAGAGCAGCGCTCCGAGCCAGAGAACCGCCGCGAGCACGACCGGAGCGAACTGCATGGGCTCCGAGACGCGGTTGCGCGCTTCCGTGGTAAAGGAAACGGGCGCCGCCGCAGCCTCAGCCCGCTCCTCCGCCTGGGACGAGGCAGCGCCCAGGCTCTCCCCTGCAGACGAAAGCGTGTCGTTGATCGTCTCCTGTCCCTCCCTGAGCTGGCCAACGCCTGCCGCCAACTGGCCTTCCGCCGAGGCCATCGCCGAGATGCCCTCGCCTAGGCCAGATATGCCCGCGCCCACGGCATCAAGCGCCTGCCCAAGCGCGACGTTGCCCTGCCCGAGCGCCGCGGTTGCCGTAGAGAACGTATCGAGCACCTGCGGCAAGGCGGCGGTACCTGCAGCCACGCCCTGCACCCCCAGCCCAAGCATGCCATCGGGCGCAAGCGATGCACCGGTCTGGGTGATGAGGCCGCCGGTCTCGATCAACGCCGGTGCAGAGGCGTCGAGGGTCGCCTTCGCAACCTGCGCGTTCACCGCAACCCTCAGTGCCGGCTCCACGAATTGGCCTGCAAGGGAGACGATGTCGTTCGCGGCGCCCGTAGCCGCCTGCTCAGCCTGGCTGTATTCTTCCGCAGCGCTCGCGAGCGCTTGGCGCTGTCCCTCCAAGCCGTCGAGAGAGGTGGCCGCCGAATCAACCTTACCTGCAAGGGACTGTGCGTTTGCAGCAGCCTGCTCGAGCTCGCCACGAAGACTCTCGCGCTCTATCTCGAGCTCTTCGATACGCGCCGACACCTCATCAAGCGTGTCAAGACCATCGGTTACCCCCGAAGGATCGAAGGTACCATTCGCTATCGCAGTAAGGCGGTGGACGAGCTCCTCGTATTCAGCATCGAGCGCTTCCATGCGCTGTACGATACCCTCCTGGCCATCATCGCCTTGCTCCGAGGACAAGGTGCGCGCGAGCGCCTGCGCACCCGTCTGCGCCTCCCCCACAGCAGCCTGCGCATCGCCGACCGCCCCCACAAGCGCCTCGGCGCCCGCTTGGACCGAGGACGAGGCATCGGACATGTTCCCCAACGCATCGGACAGCGTCTGCGCATGCTCGGAGAATTGCGGCGCGAGCGAGCTCAGCTCGGAAAGGTCGGAAATGCTCTGATCGAGCTCGGACGAAGCCTTGAGAAGGCCCTCGCCCGTACGCGTGACCGCGGAACCGAGCGTTTCAATGCCCTCCCCTGCCGCGGCAACGCCAGCCGCCGTGGCTTCGGCGCCAGCGGCAAGTGGAGCAATGACCTGGTCATTCGTTGCATCCATGCCGGCTGCGAGCGACTCCGCTCCCGCGCCCGCCGCCGTCACGCCGCTCGCGATCGCACCAACGCCCTCTGCAAGCGCGCCGGTGCCGGACGCCGTCTGCTCAAGGCCCTCCGCCATGGCACTCGTCCCCTGCTCAAGGGCATCGTAGGCGCTATCCAGCATGACTGCCCCATCTGCGGTGAGCGTCAGCGTGGATGCTTGGCTGCGCACATTATTGAGCACGTTCAGAAGGTAATTCTCACCAAGATCGGAACGGAGGCGGGCCTGGACCTGCCTGAGTACCGCAGAGCCCTCTTTTGTGGCAAGCACATTCTGCGCACCATCGGAAATGATGCGAAGCTGCGCCTGCTCGGGATTCGAACCCGTGAGGCTCGACACCTTCTCCGAATAATCTGCCGGAATCTCAAGGATGAGCGCGTATGTGCCGCTGGCAAGACCTTGCTCGGCCTCGGATGCGCCCACCTCGCTCCATGCGAGCTCATCCGAATCGAGGAGCGAATCGACGAGGTCCGAGCCGGCTTGCACGTTCCGGCCGTCCGCGTCGACCGCGCCCTCGTCGAGATTCACCACCGCCACGGGAATCCGGCTTGAGGCATCGAGTGCGGGAACGAGCGCCGCCACGAGAACCGCTGCCGTAAGCGCCGGCACGAGCACGGCGGCCACGAGGATGGAAGTACGGCCGCGACCAAGGCGGGCAGCCAGAGAGCGAACGATGTCCATGAAGGCGCTCATTACGCCATCACCTCCTGCTTGGGCGCAAGGGAATCAGGGGCGGCATCGCCTCCGCGCGCGAAGTCTCTGGGAGAGTCAGACGCGACACCAGCTCCGGGCATCGAGGCCGCGGGGACGGGCTCACTGGGACGGCCGCTTGCACGCATCGCATCGAGAGCCTCTGCCGCGGGGATATCGAGCGCGCACGCGGGGCAGCCGAAAGCCTCGGCCGCGCAGGCGCACGCCGGATCGCTCGTTGCAACGAGAACCGCCGTGCCCATTCGCACGGCAACAGAGCACACATCTTCGACAAGCATCGAGGCATCGGCGGCAGAAAGACCCGTGACGAAGGGATCGGTCAAATCGATTACGGCGACGCGCGGCGCGCCCGCCAGCGCAAGCGCGGCTGAGAGGCGCGCACGCTGTGCGGGATTAAGCCGGTCTATCTCCTGCTCAGATGCCGTAGCGAGACCAAGCGCGGCAAGAAACGGGAGAACATCGGACGCACGAGACCCTGCGCCAAAGGGGCTCTGCTTGGCGTCGCGCTTTCCCGTCGCATCGGCAGCGGGCTCGCATTCTGGGCTGCACGCGGCAGCATGCTCCGCGCCGCCCTCCGTGACGCCCGCCGCGAGATCCGCGGCATCGCCCGCACGTGATGAACCGTTCGTGCCCGCTGCATCGCGCACGCGCACCGCGCCAACGCGGTGCGCTCGCAACCGGGCTTCACGAGCGACCGCTTCCTCGACCGTCCACGCGCCCGATACCTCGGCCACTCGCTCAAACACACCAAGGCCCACCTGCGCCCGAGGCAGCCGCTCGCGCGGAGCAAAAGCTCGCCGCAACGCAGCAAAACCGCTGGCTGGCGCGCCGACCGCCAACTCCGCCCCGCACACTACAAGTGAGCCCGGTGTGGGCCTAACGAGCCCCGCCACGGCAAGCAGCACGTCGCGCGCCGACGCATGCTCGGTCGAGAGCAGCACGCACACCTCACCTGGAGAAACTTCAAACGAGGAGAATTCGAACGAACGATACGCTCCGCTGCAGTAAGAAACGTCGTGAGCTACGATTGCCGGTGCTTCCACGGTCTACCTTCCCGACGCATGGTGACAGATATTCTTAGGTTCATACCCATTTGTTATCTCCACAGCCCAAAAAGATGCAAAGTTGCCGTGAAGAGCGGACCATGCCTATGGCTATGGCTTGATACCGAAATCGTGTACACGAGCGTCACGAATCGTTGATTTTGCGATAGTTTTTGACGCTCGTGTACATGTTTTGACGGAGCCTGGCCCTATTCCGACCGTCTCAAGGCCCTATTCCGGCAGAGCCCGCACCCCGCACCCAAGCTCGCTATCCCGCGCATTCCTGCATACCGCTTCCCCTGCCCCAACCCCTGCGCTCGCGCTGCTATAATCAGGAGCGCAAAACCGCAACCTCACGGCCCGCGAGCCGCACGACCATCAGAGGAGCACACTCATGTCCAACGTCCGCGTCCGCTTCGCACCCTCGCCTACCGGCAAGCTGCATATCGGCGGCGCCCGCACGGCGATCTACAACTGGGCGTTCGCGCGCGCTAATGGCGGCACGTTCATCCTGCGCATCGACGACACCGACCCCACCCGCTCCACCGAGGAGAATACGCAGATCATCCTGCGCGCCATGCGCTGGCTTGGGCTCGATTGGGACGAGGGCCCCGAGGTGGGCGGCGCGTACGGCCCCTACTCCCAGACCGAGCGCCTGGACATCTACCGCGAGGCCGCCGAGCGCCTGCTCGCCGAGGGCAAGGCATACCCCTGCTTCTGCACGCCCAAGCAGCTCGCCCAAGACCGCGCCGAGGCGCAGGCGCGCAAGGACCCCTTCCAAGGCTACAACCGCCGCTGCCGCAACATCCCGGCCGACGAGGCCCGCGCCCGCATGGAGGCCGGCGAGCCCTACACCCTGCGCATCAAGGTGCCCGAGAACCGCGGCGACGTGGTCATTGATGACGCCGTCCACGGCAAAGTGACGTTCGCAGCCAAGGAGCTCGACGATTTCGTGATCTTCCGCTCCGATGGCACGCCCACCTACAACTTCGCGACCGTGGTTGACGATGCCGCCATGGGCATCACCCACGTGATTCGCGGCGACGACCACCTCTCCAACACGCCGCGCCAGGTCATGGTCTACGAGGCCCTTGGCGCACCCGTTCCCACCTTCGCGCACATCTCGATGATTCTCGGCGCAGACGGCAAGAAGCTCTCCAAGCGCCACGGCGCCACGAGCGTCGAAGAGTACCGCGACGCGGGCTACCTCTCTGATGCCTTCGTGAATTATCTCGCGCTTCTTGGCTGGTCACTCGACGGCGAGACCACGATCATCCCCCGCGACGTGCTTGCGAGCAAGTTCTCGCTCGAGCGCATCTCCAAGAACCCGGCGACCTTCGATCCCAAGAAGCTCGACTGGGTGAACGCGGAGTACATCAATGCCATGACCGACGCCGATTTCGCCGACCAGATCATGCTCCCCGAGCTTCACGAGGCCGGTCTTCTTGCCGGCGGCACCGAACTCGACGAGACATGGGTCGACAAGCTCGCCGCTATCGTGAAGCCGCGCACCAAGATGCCTGCCGACGCCGCAACCGTTGCCGCACCTGTCTTCGCCACCGCCGAAACCTTGGAATACGATGAGAAGTCCGTTAACAAGGGCCTTGCCAAGGAGGGCATGGGCTCCGTGCTCGACGCCGCGCGCGCCGCGCTCGAAGCGCTGCCCGAAGACGGCTGGACAGCCGAGGCCATCGATGGCGCCTTGGAGCCCCTGCCCGAAGCGCTCGACCTTAAGAAGCGCGTGGTGTTCCAGGCAGTGCGCGTTGCCGTGTGCGGCAACATGGTGAGCCCTCCGCTCGGCGAGACGATGGAGCTCATTGGGCGCGCCGACTGCATCGCGCGCATCGACCGCGCTCGCACGATGGCACTCTAGCGACGCGGCGGAGGCGCCAAGACGACGCGCAGACGCGCTGCGACGCCCGTGGAAACTAAACTAGCCTCAAAGGCTCGAATTTTGAGGGTCCGCTCAAGTAGCGGGCCCTCATCTAGTTACAAACATGCAGGTAGATGAGGTGGCCACTTTTACGCTACTTGGCGGGTCGGTTAAAATTCGAGCCTTTGAGGCCAGGTTTGCGCACGAGCCTCCGATTTGCATGCGTAGCCTCATGATTACGGCTGCGCGGCGGCCCCCTCGAGGGCGGCACCCTCATATTCTTCCGGCGTGAGCCACGTTCGCTCGCCAAGCGGGAGCATGCGGCCCTCGCTCTCTGCAAGATACGTTTCCTCACGCGCCTGCTCGATGCATCCATCCGCGAATTCATCAATCGCGTTCGTATCGTCGTACACGAACTTCGCTCCACCGGCCTCACGGTACCACGCATCATCACGCGTCGAAAGGGTCGCAGAGGCAAGCGTTCTGCCGTCTGCCGCAACGAGCGAAAAGCCGGCTGAATAACCACCTGCAGCATGTCCTCCGAGCTGAGCGCCCTGCGAGCCACCCGACTCGTACGAGCACGGGCCAGAAAGAAGATCCCACGCTTCATCGATCAGGCCGGGATCCGTTGTATAGGCCGCTCCCGACGGTCCGAGCAACGGATAGCAGCTCACCCGAAGCGCCGCGGCATCATATGCGCCACCCGGCTCATCCTGCTCTCGATTTGGCAGAGCCCCGCCGAACGCAACGAGCACGCTCGCAGGAATCTTCGTCGCGTCGAAGCGATAGTGGGCCGTGGGGCGCATGGCCCATGGATAGGCCAGGTAGTCCTCCTCGCGGAACGGCTGCCCCATGTTATGAATGATAAACGGAACGCCGCGCGCATCGCGCTGGTCCGAGACGATCCCAATGTGCTCGTCCTCGCCGAAGATAACGATGTCGCCCGCTTGCCAGAGGGAGGCATCGGAGGTATCGCAGCTTAACCCTGTGGCATAGCGCGAGAAGAACGCCGAGAGCACGCCTACGCGGCGAAAGTCGATGTTGGGGTCGGGGCTGGGAGCAACCTGGGCATAGGCGGCGGGGTCGCGTGCGATGTCGGCATCGACCATGGCTTTCAGATCGTAGCCCGCTGCAGCGAAGGCGCGCCAAACGGTATCGGTGCAGGCACCACGGTCTTCGGGCGGGTAGCCGCCTTCGTAGTACCCGGAATCGTATGCGGGGGCCGCCTCAGCCTCCGCGCGAGCACCGTCCAGCAGGTCTGTATAGTCGTCGACCCCGTCACCATCGAAATCGACCGCACTCGGCACCAGCGGGTACTGCGCCGCAGCGCCTGCGTCCGGAGCGAACCACACGACCCCAGCGCAACGAGCAGCGCAGCCACGCACAAGACCACCAGAAACATGGCCCCGGCAACGGTAGCCACCCTGCGAAGCCCTCTAGCCATGAGCGCCCTCCCTTGCCTGGCTTTCGCACCGGAATCCTCGCCGTTCGCCACGGGTGAAGGCCCCGCCCGGAGCCCGTTTCACAATGCGCGGTAAACTCGCACGGTGCCCATTTCACAGCGAGCGATAAGCGCCCGCGGACCGAACACCCGGTGAGGTCCCGCGGCACCCGCTCGACCGTACGCGCACGCGCGGCGAACTCACCCGACACCCGCCCGAACACACGAGGCGGCTGCACCTAGCCCACGCTCAACCGCACACGACAGCATTACCTAGTGCTCGCTTCCTCCGCCCACGCCAGCGATGTCGCCCTCAGGATGTTCCACGACTGCCTCGAGCGCCGTCGCGATGGCAGCGACCATGATGACCAGGATCGAATCGAGCTTGCACGCGAAGCCGACCACGATGATCACGATACCGATGAGCTTTAGATACTCCACGGCATCGCCTCCTTTTCCTCTATTTTTGTGGAACAACCGCGCAACAAAAGGCAGTATCTCACGGAATCGAGCCCAGCGACAGGGTTTAGCGCTGATTATCTGCGCGGCACCGGCCTTCCCCGCGGTGCGGCACGCAACCGCTATCAGCAACCGCTATCATGGAGTGGCGACAGCTCAAAGCTGGGAGCCCGACAGTACCGCAAGCTCGATTGATCAACCGCCGCAAGGGAGCAGCCATGCCGCAGCCGCACCTCACCACCTCCACCTTCGAGATCTTAGGCCCCATCATGGTGGGGCCCTCCTCCTCGCACACCGCTGGTGCCCTGCGCTGTGCGCAGGTGGCGGCATCGCTTATGGAAGCGCCCGTTGTTCGCGTGCGCTTCGTGCTGCACAACAGCTTCGCGCACACGTACCGCGGACACGGCACCGACCGCGCGCTCGTGGCAGGCATCCTGGGACTTGCCACAGACGACGAGCGCATCCGCGATGCCTTCGAGCTCGCGCGCGAGCGCGGCCTCTCCTTCGAGTTCGTTCCCGGCGCCGATGACGAGCACCTGCATCCCAACACCGTAGATATCGAGATGGAGGATGCCTGCGGGAGCGTCTGCTCGGTGCGAGGAGAAAGCCTTGGCGGCGGCCGCGTGCGCCTTTCGCGCGTGAGCGGGGTCGAAGTCGATATCACGGGCGAGTACGACACCATCTTCGTCGCCCATCGCGACACGCCCGGCGTGCTTGCAGCGCTCACGGTTCGCCTGTCCGAGCACAACGTGAACATCGCCTTCATGCGCACCTACCGCACCGAGAGGGGCGGAGCGGCCTACACCGTCTTCGAGCTCGACGAGCTTCCGCAGGGCGAGCGGCTGGAAGGCCTGCTCAGCGAGCTCCGCGCAAACGAGAACGTGCGCGTGGCCACCCTCATCCGCGTGCCCGGAACGGTTCGTGCGCCCGAAACGGGAAACCCGGGCTGCACATTCGCCAACGCAGCCGAGCTGCTTGCCTGCTGCGAGGGCAACGACGGCGCGCAGCAAACCATCGGCGGCATCATGCGCCGCCGCGAGGAAGCGCTCATCGGAATAGACGAGGCCCGCGCCGCTATGAGCCGCGTCATCGAGGTCATGCACGCCGAGACCGCAGAGCCCCTTGAACGCCCGCGGCGCTCGCTCGGAGGGCTCATCGGCGGAGAAGCCAAGCGAGTGCAGGGCGCTGCCGGCACCTTCGCCCCCGCCCTCATGGGAGCCGTCCAAACCGAAGCCGTCGCCCGCGCGATGGCGGTGCTCGAGCGCAGCGCTTCCATGGGCGTGATCGTGGCTGCCCCCACGGCTGGCTCGGCGGGCGTCGTGCCCGGATGCGTGCTCGCCACGGCAAAGGCCCTTGGGCTTGATGCGGACGCGATCCAGGACGCGCTCTACGCAGCCGCTGCCGTAGGGCTCATCCTCACGCTGAATGCAAGCGTTGCAGGCGCGGAGGGCGGCTGCCAGGCCGAGGTGGGCAGCGCGGCCGCCATGGCGGCGTGCGCGCTCGTGCAGATGCAGGGCGGCACGCCGCGCCAAGCACTGGACGCGGCATCGCTCACCCTCGGCAACCTGCTCGGACTCGTATGCGACCCCGTGGGCGGCCTCGTGGAGGTGCCCTGCCAGAACCGTAACGCTATCGGCGTGGCCGCAGCGTTCTCCTCGGCGCAGCTCGCGCTCTCGGGCATTGAGGCGCTTGTGCCCCTCGACGAGATGGCAACGGTCATGCGCGATGTGGGGCGCGCACTCCCCGCGTCACTTCGCGAGACGGCGCGGGGAGGCATTGCCCAAGCTCCCTCAGCGCGCTCGGCATGCGCCTCGTGCGGCGGGTGCGCGGCTCGCCGTTAGCCCTTCGGCCTCTCGGCGGCTCGCCGAGACAGCTCGCTGCGCGGGCTTAACGCCATACTGCCCCGCCCGCACCCAAGGGGCGGACACGCCCCGACGGACTGCCGCCGCGGCCCCACCCCGCCGTGCCCCCAAGACCCGACGCTGCGCCCCGCGCCCTCCCCTGCAACGCATCGCGAAAGCTCCAGACGCATATTCCATTGTCCGCACACGCAGGTATAATCGCTTATGGATTATTACCGTCACAATCCGTTGGAGGTACGCTCCACGATGCGTCCGTCTGATTTCAGCTCATCTTCGGATAGCGATAAGACCATCATCTCCCCGCTCCCCGCTGCCCCGTCCGCCGGTGCGCGGGCCGGGCGCACGGAGGTTCGGCGCACCCAGCCGGGAAGCCACTTTGCCTCGCCGCAGAAGCCGGAGGCCAGCTCCCGCAAGGGCAAGCGCGACGAGCGCACGCCGCGAAACCGGCGCCGCGTTCCCCTCATCGTGCTGGGAGTCATCGTCGCGCTGCTCGTCATCACCTATGCCGGCGGCGCCATCATCTTCTCGAACGTCTTCTACCCCGGCACTACGATCGCCGGCGCCGACGTCTCGCTCATCGGCCCCGGCAGCGCCGCCACCCGCATCCGCTCATCCATGAACCGCTACTCCCTCACGGTCGAGGGCTCGGGCTTCAGCTGGACCTATGAGCCCGAAAGCGCGGACGCGCTCTTCGACGCCGATGCCGCCGCGCAGGAAGTCCTCGACCAAAACGATGCCCTCCGCTGGCCTATACACCTCTTCGCCGTACTGACGGGCGCCACCGAGGCGCAGGCGGAAAACGAGACGGTCGACCTCACGGCCGAAGCCGATTTCTCGCTCTTCTCCGATTCTTTCGACATCGCCTCCTTCGAGGAGAGCCTGGGGGCTGCCGTCGATTCCTTTAACGAGGGGCGCTCGGGCACCTTCGACGCTGCGAGCGCATACGATGCCGAAGCCGGGGCTTTCACCGTCGACAAGGCGCGATCGAACGAGAAGCTCAACCGAGATAACATCATCGCCTATGCCAAGCTCGCCCTCGCGGACCTTGATGAGAACGCCACGCTCGATAAGCTCGGCGACGATGCGTTCCTCCCCTTGGTGGAGGGCATGGGCGACAGCGGCATCCAGGCCGCATGCGATGCCGCCAACGAGCTCTTGGGAGTGAACATCTCGATCAAGATGAACGGCAACGAGGTCGCAACGATCGGCTCCGCCGAGGTGGCGCAGTGGATCATGTTCGACGAGAACCTCACGCCCACCATCAACCAGGAGGCTATCTCGAGTTGGGCGAGCTCCCTTGCCGACGGCCTCAATACCGTGGGAACGAAGCGCACCTACACACGGGAAGATGGCAAGCAGATCACCGTCTCGGGCGGAACCTATGGCTGGTCGATCGACAACGACACCCTCGTGCAATCGGTCGTCGACGCCGTGAACGCCAAGCAGTCCACCGAGATTGAGGTGCCCACGTCGCAGACCGGCGACGTCTACAACGGGCAGGGCCAGCGCGACTGGGGCGCATACATCGATATCGACATCTCCGAGCAGCACGCGCGCTACTACGACGCCAGCGGCAACCTGCTGTGGGAGTCTGGCGTGATCACCGGCAACCCCAACAAGGGCACCGACACCCCCACGGGCATCTATATGCTCAACCGCAAGGCCCGCGGCATCACGCTCCGCGGCCCCAAAGACCCGGAGACGGGCGAGTACAAGTGGGAAAGCGACGTCGACTACTGGATGGCCTTCGTGGGAAACTCCATCGGCCTCCACGATGCCACCTGGCAGGCGTCCTCGTCGTTCAGCAACCCGAACGCCTATAAGAGCGTAGGCAGCCATGGCTGCGTGAACCTTCCGTACGACAAGGCGGCGGCGCTCTACGACATGATCTCGCCCGGCCTCTGCGTCATCGTGCACAACTAACCCGGAACGATTGGTGGGAGCAGCCGAATGGCAACGCGCATACTGCTGGTCGAAGACGACCCCATCATCGTCGAGGCGCTCACCGAGCTTCTCGTGGGCGAGGGGTACGCGGTCGACCACGCCGCGCGGCAAGACGAGGCGATCGAGCTTGCCCTGGGTGGCGCGAACGCCCCTGAGGGTCATGCCTCCCCTGCAAGCCGTGCCGTCGCCGCGATCGGTGCGGCTGCTTCCCCCTATTCGCTCGTGCTTCTCGACGTGACCTTGGCCCAAGGCAACGGATTCGCCGTCTGCACGGCGCTCAAGCAGGCACTGCCGCAGCTCCCGGTCATCTTCCTCACCGCTTCGAGCGACGAGTTCACCACCGTTGCCGGCATCCAGATGGGTGCAGACGATTACATCTCCAAGCCCTTCCGCCCGCGCGAGCTCCTCGCGCGCGTCGCAGCGACCATCCGCCGCTCACAGCCCGCGAAGCGCGTCATTGCCTTCGGGCCTCTCGCCATCGACACCGACCGCGCGCACGTCGAGCGAAACGGGTGCGAGGTGGTCCTCTCTGCATTGGAATATCGCCTGCTCCTCCTTTTCGCCACGCATCAGGGCTCGGTGATTACGCGCGATCAGATCCGCGATGCCCTTTGGGACGATGCGGGAACCTACATCGAGGAGAACACGCTCTCGGTCTACATCAAGCGCCTGCGCGACAAGATCGAAGACGACCCCGCTCACCCTCGCCTCATCGCCACCGTGCGTGGGCTCGGCTACAAGGCCCTGGGGTAGGAGGAACCGATGCTCCGCAACCGCGAAGTTGCCCGCGCCCTCATCGTTTCGCTCGCACTTGTTGCTGTTTGCACCCTTGTCGCAGCCACATGCTGCGGGGCCGAGACCCTTCCCTGGGTCCTTCTCGCCGGCGCGGCCGCAACGGTGCCGTGGCTTGCGCTTACCCGCCAGCGCTATCGCGCGCTCGCGCGCCTGAGCCGGAATATCGACGCTGTGCTGCATGGGGATCGCGCGCTCGACCTCGGCTCCATGAACGAGGGTGAGCTTGCCATCCTCCAAAGCGAGCTCGGCAAGATGGTCTCGCGCCTCAACCTGACCGCCGAGGAGCTCGCGCGCGAGAAGCAGATGCTCGCCGATGCCCTGGCCGACATCTCCCACCAGATCAAGACGCCCTTGACGTCGCTTTCCATCACCACCGAGCTCGTCCGCAAAAGCCTCGCCGCTCGCGGGAACTGCGCCGACGAGGTGGAGAGGCTTCGCCGCATCGAGGAGCTCCAGCTACGCGTGGAGAACCTCGTCTCAGCGCTCCTGCGACTCGCCCGGCTCGACGCCGGCGCGCTCTCCCTCGCCCACGACCCCGTCGACGTTGCCGGTATGGTTCACGATGCGGCCCAGCCCCTCGCCATCGCCTTCGACATTGCCGACATCTCCCTCGTCGTCGATGTTGACGAGGGATGCAGCTTCATCGGCGACCGCGCATGGACGGCCGAAGCGCTCGAGAACATACTCAAGAACTGCATGGAGCACACGCCTGCCGGGGGAACGGTGACGGTCGAGGCACATGAGGACGCGCTCGCCTGCCGCATTCGCGTGACGGACACCGGACCAGGCATCGCCGACGCGGACCTTCCCCACGTGTTCGAGCGCTTCTACCGGGGAGGACGCGGCGCAGACGAGACACAGGGCTCGAAGGTGAACCCATCGGGCGTCGGCATCGGGCTGTCGCTCGCCCAAGGGCTCATCACGGCCCAAGACGGCACCATCGCCGCCTCGAACGCACGCGACGCATCGGGCGCCATCATCGGCGCACGCTTCGACATCGCCTTCTTCAAAGCCATCGTGTGAGAGAGACAGTTGTGCCGGGTCAAACTGTCTCAGAGACAGTTGTGCCGGGTTAAACTGTCTCTTTTCGCCTCGCAAGAACACGCGAACCGCCGCAAGCATTCCCTAGGAGGCGATGTCCAAGCTCTCGATGCCGTGGATGACGAGCTGGTTGATGACGTCGGTAATCTCCTCAAGCGATGCCTCCTGGCTCGAAAGCAGCCAGGAACGGTACACGGAGAGCATGCCGCCGAATAGAAACGACACGCACCACGATACGTACTGACCGGGAAGATGCTTCGATAGGATTCCGCGCTCGATGATCCCTCGCTCAAAAGGCTGCCTTAGGCGCTCGATGAGCCTGTCGGTGGGGATGCCCTCAAAAAAGCGCCGGCTGAGCACGATGTCGCGGCACATGACCTCGTTCACGCTCTTAAGAAATGCATGAAGGTCCTGCTCGGTATCGGCCGAACCGCGCTCGTCGCGCGCACGCTCGACATCGTCCAGCACCCGTTCGACCTCTTCGGCGACGACATAGTCTATAAGACCGTCAATCGAGCCGAAGTGCTGGTAGAACGTCTTCCGGTCAATATCCGCCTCGCGCGCGATGGCGCTCACGGTAATGTCTTCGAGGGATTCTTTCAGCAAAAGGCGTTCGAAAGCGTCGATGATGAGACGCCGGCTTCGAACGACCCTTCGATCTAGCTTCTTCGCACCCTGCACGGCGTCGCCCATAACCTCATCCCCCATCCTTGCACGCGGCTCTTACTGTGGATTATCCCACGCCGCCAACGCCTTTGTTGAATAGACACATATCAATTCTACAGTTGTTGATTTTTCTATACTTGGGTACAACTGGGGCCAGAGGGGCAGGGCGCGCCCGGCCACTACCGAACCGTTACCCCGAGCGAACCCGTTGCATGCGAGCACGCGCCCCACGCACTCCCAACCATCGCATGCAGCCCCTCTCCTGTATCCGTCTCGCGGCCTCTCGCAGAAAGGACGACCATGGCACTCACCCAGAAGGCAGAGCGCGCCGCGCTCAACAAGCTTATCGATTATCTTGACGAGAATCCGGAGGAGCACATACCTCAAATAATGGAGCTCATCGACAAGCTCGTGCCCGCGTCTGTGTTTCCCGCTCAGCGCACGGCCATCTCGAGCGCCATTCGCGATCGCAGCAACTGGTACGAACTCATCATGCGCATCTTTCATCTCAATCCGAGCATGCGCTCTCGCCTTCTCAAAACGCTTATCGTCGATGCCAACCTGCTCGCTTGGCCCGTTCAGCAGAAATCGCGCGAGCGCGAGCAGTGCAACATTCCGTGGGCGATCCTGCTCGACCCTACGAGCGCCTGCAACCTGCACTGCACGGGCTGTTGGGCTGCTGAGTACGGGCATGCGCTCAACCTGAGCTATGACGACATCTGCTCGATCATCGACCAGGGACGTGAGCTTGGCACCCATATCTACATCTACACCGGCGGCGAGCCGATGGTGCGCAAACGCGACCTGATTCGCATTTGCGAGAAGTACCCGGACTGCGCGTTCCTCTGCTTTACCAACGCCACGCTCATCGATGAGGAATTCTGCGAGGACATGATCCGCGTGGCGAACTTCATACCCGCCATCAGCGCCGAGGGCACCGAAGCGACCACCGATGCACGGCGCGGGAAGGGCACCTACGCCAAGATCATGCGCGCCATGGAGCTCCTGCGCGGTCACGGGCTGCCGTTCGGCATCTCGGCATGCTGGACGAGCGCCAACGCCGACGCCATCGCGAGCGAGCGCTATTTCGACTGGATGATCGATCAAGGAGCGCTCTTCTGCTGGTTCTTCCACTACATGCCCGTGGGCAAGGGATCGCCCGCCGAGCTCATGCCCACGGTGGAGCAGCGCGAGCGCATGTACCGCTTTGTGCGCGAGATGCGCTCGAAGAAACCGCTCTTTACGCTCGACTTCCAAAACGATGGCGAGTACGTGGGCGGGTGCATCGCCGGCGGTCGTCGCTACCTGCACATCAATGCAGCGGGTGACGTGGAGCCGTGCGTCTTCATCCACTACGCCAACGCAAACATTCACGACGTGAGCCTTCTCGAGGCGCTTAAGAGTCCGCTCTTCATGAAGTACTACGAGGGGCAGCCTTTCAACCAGAACCATCTGCGCCCGTGCCCCATGCTCGAGAACCCCGAGCGTCTGGGCCAGATGGTGCAGGAATCCGGTGCCCACGGCACCGACCTCGTGGAACCGGAAAGCCCCTCGGAGCTACGCGCCAAGACCGAGCAGCGCGCCCGCGAGTGGGAGCCCGTGGCCAATCGCCTGTGGGGCGACGAAGGCGATGAGATGTTTGCAAAGCGCCACGACCCCTACCAAGGCATGGATGATATCGAACGCAAGAAGTTCCAGCGCTTGGGCCGCGACGTCGAAGCCGAGCGCGCCGCCACCTTCTCCTGAGACAGTTTGACCCGGCACAACTGTCTCAGGCTAAACCGCCTCACGCCGCATGAGACAGTTGTGCCGGGTCAAACTGTCTCATGCCGTCACGCGGGCGACGGTGTTTCTCCCGATTCCCGTCAGCTGCTCGATCTGTCTGATGGAGATGCCCGCATTCCGCAAGGCACGCAGCACCTCGTCTCGCTTCGCTCGATCAAGGCTCGGCGCCTCCCTTAGCGAAGCGAGGCGATAGGTTTGCATGATGGGCTTTGCGCGCTCTTTCGCCCTATCGAGGGGAGCAAGTCCGGGAACGCGCGCCTCATAGGTAGAGAACCCTCCGTCCCCCTGCAGGCCCCTCGAGAACCGCACGAAGCCGGCAGGACCGCCCAACATGCTCAGGACAAGATCGGAATCTACGACCTCGAACTCTGATGCCCCCGGATGAGCGTATTCGTTGTAGCTGCTCCATCGGTATTGATCCATCGCTCCCGCGCCCGCTTTCGCGGGATTGGCGTGAACATATGCCACCGCCCTCAGGAGGTAGGCATCGTCCTCGACGGGTGCCGCCGAAAACCGGTCCTGAAACACGTGCCCCACGTGGTTCGAACGCTTATTAAAATATCGAGCATAGGGCGAGAGCAGCGCATGCATCGCATCGCTGAGCCTACACGCCTCATCATGCACGATGAGATGCACGTGATTATCCATAAAGCACCAAGCGATGATATGGATATCGCCGGCGCGCATCGCATGCCTCATAAGATTGAGGAACCGATATCGGTCCTCATCGTCCTCGAATATCACCTGCTTGCCGTTCCCCCGAACGACTACATGGTAGTATCCCGACGCCGCAACAGCCCGAGGTCCCCGCGCCATATCTATCCCCCTCCCCATGATTTCCCTGTGAGCACGTTATTCCCCGTCGAGCCACGGCTAGTCTTGAGATCGAAACACCCGCGCCATGAGACAGTTGTGCCGGGTTAAACTGTCTCAGTCTGTATCCAGCTGCCTCAGAGACAGATTGACCCGGCACAACCGTCTCCCTTTAAGGTGACAGATGTGTCACGCGGTGGTCACATAGGCGCAAGCAGCAAAGTCCAGTATCGTAGGTGACGTATCCCTTCGACCCAAAGGGGCCACCTATGAACATCCTTTCTGTCGAACACCTCACCAAAGACTACGGCACCGGTGCCACCGCCGTGCGAGCCCTCGACGACGTCTCATTCACCGTCGAGGCAGGCGAGTTCATCGCCATCATCGGCAGCTCGGGCTCGGGCAAATCGACCCTCCTGCATCTCATGGGCGGGGTGGACCGCCCCACTTCGGGTACCGTGCGCCTGCAGGGGCAGGATATCTTCGCCCGCAGTGACGAGGAGCTCGCCGTCTTCCGCCGCCGCGAAGTTGGCCTCGTTTACCAGTTCTACAATCTCATCCCCATCTTGGATGTCGTTGAGAACATGACGTTGCCCGTGCGCATGGACAGACGCGATGTCAACGAGAAGCGCCTCAAGATGCTCCTTCGTTCGCTCGGCCTCACCGGCCGAGAACACTATCTGCCCAACCAGCTCTCAGGCGGCCAGCAGCAGCGTGTGGCAATCGGCCGCGCGCTCATGAACGCCCCGGCCGTCGTGCTCGCCGACGAGCCCACGGGCAACCTCGACTCCAAGAACTCGGCAGAGATCATGCAGCTCCTGCGCGATTCCAACCGACAACTCAAGCAAACGCTCATCGTAATCACCCACGACGAAGACATCGCCCTCATGGCCGACCGCGTGCTCGCTATCGAAGACGGACGCCTCGTGCGCGACGAGCGCCGCCGCGAGGTTCGCACGGTTTCGGTGCGGAGCGAGGCGGGACGTGGCGGGGCGGCCCACAACGCCGCGCATGAGACAGTTGTACCTGGCACAAGTGTCTCACCCGCTGCCCATGAGACAGTTGTACCTGGCACAAGTGTCTCGGGGGTGCGGTAAGATGAGCATCTTTTCTCGCTTCGCGCTGCGTTCGCTCAAGCGCAACCGCACGCGCACCATCGTATCGATCATCGGCGTGGCGCTTTCGGTCTCACTCATCACCGCCGTGCTCACCAGCGTCGTGTCGCTCACGAACATGCTCATCGAGCGCACCGCCTCCGATGAGGGCTGGTGGTACGCGGAAGCCGCAGGTATCACAGCGGAAGACCTTGAGCGTTTGCAGAACGATCAGGAAGTCACCGACCTCACTGTTATTACCGACATGGGCACCATATCGCTCGGCGAGGATAACTCGGACATCTTCGGAAAATACCTGTACGCAAAGACGTGGCCGCATGACCTAGATGCGAGCGAGCCCCTCATCTCAACGCCAGAGATCGTTGCCGGCCGCGCACCCGAGGCCCCGGGCGAGATCCTGCTCCCCCACTCGCTTCAGAACGCCGAGCTCGCCCCGTGCGGCCTGACCACAGCAGATGGCGGCCCGATTGAGGTCGGCAGCCGAATCACGCTCGATTTGGGCACGCGCACGGTCACCAACCGGGAAGACGGAGCGAGCGTCACGGCGACCGCGATACGCGGCGATTACATCGACGAGGCCACCCAGACCGAGACATACGAGGCGAACCTCGGACACATCGAAGGAACCGTCGTGGGCTTCTATCGCGCCTACGGTTACTCCAGCCTCTATTCGCTCCAAGGAAACATCGCCTACGTCTTTGACGATGGCAGCGCCGTCGACCGCGCCATCACCGACGATTCCGCCGCCACCTGGGCGGGAGCGATCTTCCGCACCGCGAACCCCGCGGACGCAGAGCCCCTCGCCGACGAGATCGTCAATGTGCACGAACGGACCACCGATGGCGCGTCAACAGTCCATTCCTCCCTCATCCGCTGGATGGGCGTGACGCCCGACACGGCCATCTGGAACACGCTCTACCAAATCGCCGGCATCCTCGCCGCCGTCGTGGTGGTAGCAGGCGTCTCTCTCGTCTACAACAGCTTCGCCATATCGGTTGCCGAGCGTACGCGGCAGTTCGGCCTTCTTTCGAGCCTAGGCGCCAGCCGCCGGCAGCTCCGCCGCACGGTATTCATCGAAGCGCTTGCCATCGGTGGGGTTGGCATCCCGGTGGGAATCGCCCTCGGCGTCGCCGGATGCTTCGTCGTGTTCGGCCTTCTTGGCGAGGGCATCGCAGCGCTTTCCGGTGGGACCCAGGCGAGCGTGATCGTGAGCCCCGTGGCACTTGGCATAGCCGCGGTGCTCGGCCTCGTCACGCTCCTGGTAAGCGCATGGATTCCCGCCATCCGCGCCAGCCGCGTCTCGGCTGTAGACGCCATCCGCCAAACACAGGACGTGCACCTTACTCGGCGGGCGCGGCGCGCGCAGCGAAAAGCAGCCCGGCGCAGCGCGTCCGAAACCACCGAGCGCTCGCTCGGCCTCGCGGGCCGCATCTTCGGCATCCCGGGATTCATCGCCCATAAAAACCTTACCCGCGCCTCCTCGAAGGGACGCGTCACCGTAGCCGCCCTCGCCGTCTCGGTTGCCCTCCTCATCACGTCCGGTTCCATCGCCGATGTCATGAGCTATGCAAGCGGTACGACCGTCGACACCATGGAAGGTCAAGACCTGCTGCTCTATATAGATGTGACCGGCGCCGGCGCCGACCAGTCGCTCGCGCTTGCGGACGGCAAGGTCGATGGTCCCGGCATGCAGGACGCCCTCTCGCGCTTCTATGCGGACGTGCAGTCCGTTGATGGGGTAACGCCCAATGGATACATGACAAGCTATGTCGCCGACGCGTTCATCCCTGCGGGTATGCTGAACGATGGCATCATGGGCCTCGACGGAAGCGCACCGCTCCTCGCGAACGGCTCATGGTATGGGTCCGCCTATGTAAACTTCGTCGATGAGGCAACGTGGGAAGCCTACGTAGACTCGCTCGGACTTGACCGCGCCACGTTCTGCGACTCCGCCCGCCCGCTCGCTATCGCGGTGAATTCCTACGATGTCAACAACGGAGAGACATACGGCAACTACCAACCGTTCAAAGCCACGGGAACGATCGAATCCCTTGAGTTTGCCGACCTTAACGGGCATTTCGTTTCCAGCATAGAAGACGATCCTGCAGGTGGACTGCGCGCCCTGTATTACGACAACGAAGGCAATCCGGTCTACCTGCCCTATGACGAAGCGGTCGCGAACACACAGGAGATCGAGGTGGGCGCGCTTGCCAACACCCGTCCTGTATGCGTAAGCTCCTCCGGTACGCTCCAGCTCATCTTGCCCGCCTCCGCCATCGACCTCTCTGCGAACACGGGATACCTACGAGCGAGCATGTCCATCGACACGGGCGGAGACGCCGCAGCCGCAACCCAGGCACAAGAGGACATCGAATCGATCGCCGAGAATTACCCCGAACTCGACATCACGTATACGAACGTCGCCCAGGGCAAGCTCCAGGCGCGCCTCATGGCTACCACGGTCAACACCTTCATCTACTGCTTTGCCGTCATCACGGGGCTCATCGCGGTGGCGAACGTCTTCAATACGCTCGCAAACGCCCTCATCCTTCGCCAGCGCGAGTTCGCGATGCTCAAATCTGTTGGCATGGGCAACCGAGCCTTCCGTCGCATGATCGCCTACGAATGCGCAAGCTACGCGGTACGTGGCTTCCTGATCGGCTCCGCCCTCGCCCTGCTTGTTTCCTGGGGGCTCTACCAATCCATGATGCTCTCGTACTCGACCTATGAATTCCACCTGCCCTGGATACAGATCGGCATCGCCGTTGTCGTGGTCATTGCGGTCATCGTCGCGAGTGTGATGTATGCGCTCCGCCGCACCCGCACCGCAAGCGTTGTCGAAGCCCTGCGCGAAGACACCGTCTAGCAGCCATCTAGCGTGCGGGCGCATGGCAAGTCGCTCAGCGCCAAGATCGCCTCCGAAGCGGGCGCACATTCAACGATAATCCGTGGGTTATAGGACAAAAAGTGTGTCCGCTTCAGAGGTGTCGACGCAGGTCGGCACC
>ENA-ORUM01000349-ORUM01000349.1-human-gut-metagenome-genome-assembly--contig:-NODE-349-length-61223-cov-165.137376_pt1 | contig 61223 bp, 55 predicted proteins | sample MGYA00242083_ERZ509217 | MGnify/ENA primary metagenome ERZ509217 (study PRJEB26280, sample SAMEA2338831) | human gut metagenome | biome: human gut; feature: human-associated habitat; material: faeces...
ATAATTCGCTAAAAGTTTATTCTTCAATCGGTTAAGTCGAACCGATAAAAATCTAAAATAAATTGTACTGCCGGCCTTTAACGGGAAATTCTGTGTGATGTAGAATTCACTCTGAGCTGGCTTTACAGGAACTCGTTCGTTGCCTTCGAGTTCAAATGCCTCTAATTGCTGTATACTGGTTACCTCAATCGTAAGTATGCTGTTCTCTTCAGCTGTGTATTTCCAGTAAACGTCCACTTCTTCTTTTGTATCAGGCGTATATTCGTTATAACCGACACGCAGGTTTATCGCTGTTTCGGGCGAGTCTTGTGCGATGGCTAAGCCTGACATTGCAGCTAGCAACATTGTTGCAAAAAAATGTTTTTTCATAAGCTGTAAGTTTTAAAAGTTAAACAAGAATTGCAGCATGGAATATTATCTTCAGTTTCGATGGAATAAATCGCACAGGGAAATATTCCATGCTGCAAATATTATATATAGTGTCTGGAAAGGTTTTATCTTATAACATATTTCTTGCCGCCCTTGATGTATATGCCTTTTGTGAGGCCTTTAAGGTTGCCGTCGGTGCGCACTAAGCGTCCGTCGATGGTATATATGTCGTTGTCGTTCTTTGCTTCATCAGAATTTATTGTCTGCTTGATTCCTGATGCAACACCTTCTTCGACAGTTACATTTGCTATCTGTAAATAAGACATTCCATTTACAGGATACGGGCTTACGAGGTGTATACCTATACAGCGCGCTCCGTCTGTTCCTGCCGGAACGTTAAACTCATACTCAGAATAAATCCAGTTGTCGCCTGATTCATTCAACTGCGGCTTGAACGTAAATTCATCAAACATAGCATGTTCTGTGTAAATGTTGTTGCTGCCCAAAGTGAACTGCAGTTTCTCTTCGGCTGTGCAGCGTATCTTCACTCTAATCTTGTAGCTCTTTGCGGCATTAAACTCGAGCGGAGGACTTATCAGCCATTCGTCGGCGTCATTTCCGTAGTTTTCGATACCTGGGTTGACAATGTATTCTGCGCATGGTGTAGTATCGTCAAACTGCAGCGGTCCCCATTCAGATGTATATGTCCAGCTGTATGCGTCTTTATTGGCATCATAAGCCATCCACTGATTTTCAAAATATGTCATGTTTGAAAAGTCTTGTGACATCGGCAGAGTCATTGCCTTGCCGAGTACATAGGCTTCGGGCATGTTTGCAGCTGTCTCACCATATTCGTTGCATGCATAGATGACGTATGTGTAGCGTCCGATACGTGTCATCTGGTCGTCTGTGAACGTGGTTTCTTTCAGGTTTTCAACAACAGTCTTGTTGTCCGGCTGGCGCACGATCTTATATGTCAGTCCGTCTGGAGAGAAATATCCTCCGTTAAAGCCTTGTGTAGGTGCGTCCCATGACAGCTTGGCTGAAGCACATCCTTCACCAACGACGAATTTCATGTTAGACACCTGTCCCGGCATGTCGTTGCCTACAAATACCGTTGCGCGGGCCTTGCCGCCGTTGCCGGCCTTGTTTACAGCGTAAATAACGTATGCGTAGTCGCCGTCAGCATCAATACTGGTGTCGTCATAAGACGTTGCATTAGCTTCCAGAGTTGCAATCTTTTCTCCGTTACGCTCTATCACATAACCTGTAACGGCATCAGCCAATGTCTCGCCGCCGAAAGAAGTTGTAGGAGCTTTCCATGTCATGTGTGCTGTCTTTGCACCTTTCTCTCCTGGTGTAACTGTGAATTCTGCAGGTTCAGCAGGAGCGTTGTCTCCGCCTTCAGCAAACGGGATGTAGAGAGCCATGAATGATGAGTTGATACCAATCTGTCCGAGATTCTTCATTGTTACATTTTCAGATGTCAGGTCGATGCACAGCATGTGTGCTTGTATGCCCTTGTCATAATCATATGAGCATGCTGCCCAATACAGAAGACCAGTAGAATGGTCGAATTCCATTGTCTGATTCTGTGACAATCCTCCGAAACCTGTCTGCAATACTCTTGTGAGCGAACCATCATTTTTGTTCACCTTATACAGCACGCCGTCATTGGCGCCTACGCCATATAATGTTCCGTCCATGTCGGCAGCAATTACGCCAAGAGTTTTTTGCAGCGTTGTAACCTTTGTAAGCATACCGTCTTTAAGGTTGACGCTATACAGGGCCGATTCTCCCTGATAGAAACCTATTGCGTACATTGTCTTAGAACTGTAGTCATAGGTCATGTCCTGTGTCTTGAAGTTAGTGCCTTGTGCGGCAAGTCCTTCCGAACCCAGCACGGTGTAACGGCCCGTCGTTATATTGTATGATATGAAGTCGCTGTTCTGAGGACCCATAAATGAGTCGTAGACATACTCGTATGCATAGAAGACATCGTCTACGGCAGCTCCCGAATAGATGCTCTTCATGTTTCCATAAGGATATATTACGTCAGCTTTTGAAAGATCATTGAGGTTTAATGAACAAAAGCCGTAAGCACCTGCCAGAGCTCCGTTGTAGTTAAAGTATCCATACATTTTCCTGTTTACGGTTGATGCTGAGCCGCTGTCAGCAGCATACGCAGATGTGTTGGCGCAAATAATAGCCAAAACTGCAAGCATGGAGAATAAAATTTTCTTCATAATGGTACTTTTTAAATGTTAATAATTAGGGTCTTGCTAAAATAACTTTTTTAATTAACTCACCGCATTTTACAATGTACATGCCACATCCAGGAGTGCATGTTATATGCCTCTGGGCTGATTTCTGTATAATGCGGCCGTCAGCTGAGAGTATGAGTACATCAGACTTTTGCGGATTGTCAATATTTATTGTTCCTCCGGTTGTGCTGATGCGTGCCAGTTCTTGTCCTGCTTCGTGTGATTCAATGCCTGTTGCATCGCTCTTGAAGTCGAAAGTGATCACACCGTTGTTTTCTCTTATGTTTGTTATCGGACAGTTTACCGCGTCAGATGTAGTATGCCATTTTGCAGAAGGCATTGACGTGTCGGTAAACTGTGTGTTGTTGCTTGTTCCGGGGAACGGGTCGCCGGCCTCGGTACCGTCAGAGGCATGCCCGTCTGCAGGGATAAGAGAAACATGCTCATAGCCTGACGATGAGGTGTTGACACGGTTGGTATTCCAAAGAGAAGGAACATAATGTATTTGCGAAATAATCAGTCCGTGACCGTCGAGAGCCTTGTCCCAGCCTGTCTGCTGGCGGTTCTCCAAGGTGAAGTATTCATTGTTGTCTGTTCCGCATACAATGAAGTATGCCTCGTTTGATTCAGACAACGGGTTTAATGTCAGGTCCTTGGCAGGTTCGCTAAGCACTACAGGTTCGAGCCATCCTACAGTATATTTGTCCATTGCTGTGTATCCGGCAGGAGTCTTGCTGTCGTCATTATAGAGTCCGTTGCACATCACGTCCCATGTAAGCATGCCTTGCATTCCTGAATATGCTGCGTCGTATATGTCAGGCAGTCCGAGGATGTGGCTGAACTCATGGCAGAATGTGCCGATGCCGTCGAGAGTTGTTCCTTCATGGCCTCTCAGCTCACATGAACATGCTGCCTGTCCTAAATACAGTCCGTCGTACATGTTCCAGCTTTCGTAAGTCAGGTCTACGGCCTGTGGCCATACGGTCTCTTCGCTGCCGCCCTGCGACTGTCCGTAGCCGGCATACACCACGAAGATAAAATCAACATATCCGTCGCCGTTGTAGTCGTATTTAGAAAAGTCGACGTCTGTGTTTGCGTCTGCCATGCTGCATGCATCTATCATCAGTTCTGCTGCTCTCTCGTCATAGCCGTAATATGCCATTTCGTGAGGAAGGTCAACAGGGCCGACGATGTCAAATGTAGGAACAAACTTTCCGGCAGACTGCGCGGTGAAATAGCTCTTTATGCTTCCTGAAGCATACGGGCCTGAATAGTCTTCATCGTTTGCCATGCTGTTATATATGTCATGGATGTTGTCAGTAGAAAACTTCTGGTCCTTAAACTGGGCTAAGATTATAAGTCCACGGATATTGCCTATTGTAGGGAATACGGGCTCTATGACGCTTGGCGAGCTTTGACTTTTTACTCTTTGCGCCTTAGAGGCTATCTCCTGGCGCTTGTCCCTATAGGCTACGGCAAGCTTTTGCTTGATAGCCTGCTGGTCTAATGTCTTTATAAACTGGAGTTCTTTAGCGTTGCGGCTTGTTGCGTTGTGTGCCACCATTCCTGTCGGCATCACCTTGTTGTCAACAATTTCTGCATATCTAAGACTTCCGTTTGCATCGGGTAGAAGGATGAATCCGTCTTCACTTACATAATGGTGCATGTATTCGTCACCATTTAAATACACTGTTACCTTAGTTCCGTCTGCCTGGGTGTATGATATTTTGTTTGGCCAGGCAGGAGCAGCGTATGCGCCGTTTAAACAAATCAGGCAAGCTGCAATGGTAATAAAAACGTTAAGGATTCTCATAATATTGTAGGTGTTAAGTTTATCAGAACAATGGATTTATTAAATTTTTACGTCTGCTAAATTATATTTTTTATTACAGATTATACAAATAAACACATTCAAATTCTTCACATTTCACGAAATATTAAAAAAAAACTTGCATTTTACGATTTTGTCTATATTATTCTCTTATATTTTGTTTAATTTTGCAATGTAAGACGATTAATAGTCTGTCGATTAAAATTTATTAAAAGCCTAATACGATATGTTTAAATACATTATTTTCATAATATTTCTATTTGTATGTCCTGTATGTCATTCTTATGCGTCGATGCCTGCAAACACAAAATCAGGCATGACAAAAATAATAGCCGACGGCTTGTATAAGGATGGCAATTATCCTTTGGCCCTTACATATTATATAAAAGGTATGGAAATAGCTGAAAAGGAAGACGACAAGCGCACATACATGGCATGCATAGGTAATATTGCCAATATTTATGAAGCTTTTGGCGATTATGAGGCAAACCTCTTCTATCTGCTGAAAGGATACAAGATGTCGAAAAAGCTTAATGACGAAGAGCTGATAGGCAAATACCTTACTAATATAGTGCCTGCATATTGTCATCTGGGGAATATTAAAAAGGCAAAGGAATATTATGATATAGCCAAGAAGATGCAGGTAAGCAAGAACACAACACAATGGGAGTATTTCCTAATATATAATTCTGCCCGAATAAAGCAGGCTGAACGTAAGTATGACGAAGCTGTGAAGGATCATCTAAGGGCTGCCGCATACGCAGAGAAAAATGAGCTGGACGACATCTATGTATTGTATCAGGAGTCTGAGATAGGAAATATTCTCGTCAAAAAGCATGATTACGGCAATGCTATAAAGTATGGAGCTAAATGCCGGGATATGTCTGTTGAAATGGATAATGCCGAGATGGAAATCAATGCGTACAAGATTCTTTACGAGGCGTATGCCGGAAATGGCGATAGCGATTCTGCCAGAAAATACAGAGTGTTGTATCTTGAGACTTATGACTCGGTGTTTAGTGCAAAGGGCATGAATAAGGCAAGGGGAAAATTGCAGGAGTATGAGTCGCGTAAAAGTACGGAGGAGATAAGTTCGCTGACCTCGATTATCAATATTTACACCTTGGCTGTTATCTTGATTTCTATTTTGTTGATAATCACGATTGTGCTGGCAGTGGTGGTTATACGCAAGAACCGTAATTTAAGAAATGCACAGCGCCTGCTTATCAACAAGAACAACGACTTGATAAAATCAGACAGAAGCAAGGTGGCTATTGTGCCGTCTTACAATGAAGGCGATGAGGCCGGCGACGACGAGTTTGACGGAAATGCCGGTGGGGTTGACATGACGCAGGAACAGGCAGACGCGCTTCTTGCGAAAATCAATGAGATTATAAATACGCCCGAAATAATTTCTGATCCTGACCTCAGTCTGAAGATTATAGCCGACATGGCAAAGTCGAACACAAAGTATGTTTCGTTTGTCATCAACAAGACATACAATAAAAACTTCAGAACATACATTAACGAGAAACGTATAATGGAGGCATGCAGAATGCTTTCGGATAATGAGCATTATGGCAATATGACCATTCAGGCTATTTATGAGGAGGTGGGATATACCAATGCGACAAGCTTTAACCGCACGTTTAAGAAAATTAACGGCATGACTCCAGCCATGTATAAAAAGCTGGCGACTAAAGAGAAGTAAATATACGGAAGCTACAAGAAGGTAAATTTTTTATGCCATGTGCATGGCCGGACGATATTCTTGCATGTGAATGATGCGTTGGCTGTATGGCAAGGCTTATTTTATGTAGGCTTAACAGGTGCTGCGATTTGTAAAGTCATAGCCTACGGACTGGCTTACGGTTGCGGAGCATACTGATTTCTCATAAAAAAACAATTAGTTTTTGATGAAAAACTCGGCCGTTTTCGCTTCAAAAGTGGCCGAGTTACGACATGAAAACAATAGGTTAATGATTTGAAACTAATACGCATCGTTTTGCTTATTGTTTTTGTTGAATAGTCGTCTGATATGAACGCTTGTTAATAATAAATGTATGTTTTGCTTTCGATTTTTCTGGGTTGTAAAATAAAATTATTTGATATTCAGCTTGAATGTTAAGATATTGTTGTGCCGGATATCACGTTTATGGCATTTTTGCGTAGTCTTGTTTTTGTCAGTGATGCATTTTTTAGGATAAAACTTTAAAACAACATGAAATGTCTCAGTGGGATAAGCTGTTGTGCGGCTTATATATTTTATATATAAAATCAGGTTTTTCTTTGCATTTTTAAATTTATATTTTTACTTTTGCCAATAATTAGTATGTTCAAAAGAGAATAATAATCTAATCTATGATCACATTTGTTTTAAGTTTGGTTGCCCTTGTGGTGGGCTATTTCATTTATGGACGCATCGTAGAGCGTGTGTTTGCTCCCGACGACCGTCCTACACCGGCTGTAAGTATGGCCGACGGCGTAGACTATGTAGTATTGCCGGGATGGAAAATCTTTATGATTCAGTTTCTTAACATTGCCGGCACAGGACCTATTTTCGGTGCCATCATGGGTGCCAAGTTTGGCCCTTCGGCCTATCTGTGGATAGTTTTCGGCTGTATCTTTGCTGGTGCGGTTCACGATTATCTCAGCGGAATGTTGTCGCAGCGTCATGGCGGTGCTGGTTTGCCGGAGCTTGTAGGCTGTTATCTCGGCAAGTCAACTAAGAAGGTCATGCTGGTGTTCTCTGTTTTTATGCTTATAATGGTCGGTGCCGTGTTTGTATATAGTCCGGCATTGATATTAGGTACAATATGCGGCGACTCAGTTACATGGGTTTATGTATGGTGTCTGATAATTTTTGCATATTATTTTCTTGCCACGATGCTTCCTGTTGATAAGATTATCGGCAAGATTTATCCGCTTTTTGCCATTGCCATGCTGTTTATGGCTGTTGCGCTCATGGTGGTGCTGTTTGTCAAATGGCCGCAGCTGCCAGAGCTTACCGACGGACTTGGCAATCTGTCGCCTAAATCGGGCCCGATATTCCCATGTCTTTTTATAACCATTGCCTGTGGTGCCATCAGCGGCTTCCATGCCACTCAGAGTCCGCTTATGGCACGTTGTATGGCGAATGAGAAACAGGGACGTCCGCTGTTTTACGGTGCGATGATAACCGAGGGCATCGTTGCGCTTATATGGGCAACAATATCTTCTTATTTCTTTTATGGCGGAGCCGCACAGGAGCTTGGCGTTCCTCTTACGCTTCAGGCACCTGAGGTGGTAACCACCGTGTCTTCGGGATGGCTCGGCATGTTTGGCGGTGCATTGGCTATACTTGGCGTTGTGGCTGCTCCTATAACGAGCGGCGACACGGCATTGCGCAGTGCCAGACTGATTATTGCGGAGTTTCTTAACTTTGAGCAGCACACCATACGCCACCGCATTTATATATGCATACCTCTGTTCTTGGTCACGTTGGGCTTCTTGTGGTTTAACATTGCCGATGAAGACGGCTTCAACGTTATATGGGGATGGTTCGGATGGGCCAATCAGACGCTTGCCGTGTTTACGCTTTGGGCGCTTACGGTGTATCTTGCGCGTAAGTCAAAGCCGTATATCATAACGCTTATCCCGGCTATGTTTATGACGGCCGTGTGTGTGGCATTCCTTTTTGTTTCTAAAAATTCGTTTGCACTCAGCAATGTTGCCGGCTATATAGCTGCCGTCATAGTGCTGCTGCTGTCGGGAGTGCTGTTTGCGTTCTGGCACAAGAAATATTGCCGGATAAGCACAGACAACGATTAATTTTTTGTGATAATATGTCGTAAGCCCGCGTCCGGGCTACAGGCCATGACCTCATTGAGCAGGTCATGGCTTTTTATTTATGATGAAAAGCACAAACCGACAGACTGATATCGATTATCTGTCCGCCGGTTTGTGCTTAAGTTTATTGAATTGTGCTTTGAAGAGAGTATGTCGTTATAAAACGTATTATCCGAAAAAGCCTACAACGTATTTTGTTATAAAGTATCCGCCACCTACGAGCCATACGTAAAGCATGCCGGCAAGGAGGAACGGCTTGGCTCCGGCCTGTTTTAACTTCTGTATGTTTGTGTCTGTTCCGAGAGCAGTCATTGCCATGGTCAGCAGGAAGGTGTCGATGTATTCAATGACGCCGTTCAGCGGTATGTCCTTAACTGTCGGTGCATCGAAAAGATACTGCAGGAGGGAGTTTACACAGATTATGCCGATGAAGCCGAAGGCAAACCATGGTATTGTGATTTTGCTCTTTTCCTTATGTCCGTCGGCTGTGGCCTTCTTGCGTCCGGCAAGCGCGAAGCTCATTATGACGAGCACCGGGGCAAGCATCATTACGCGTATCATCTTTGTGATAGTTGCAGTGCCGGCTATGCCCAGGCTGTCTGTCGGGTCCATGGCGTTGCCGGCTCCGGCTACGTGTGCCACTTCGTGCAGCGTGCTTCCAGTGTAGATTGCAACGGCTGTGTCGCTCAGGCCTGAAAGTATTCCGGAACGATACATGATGGGGTAGAGGAACATTGATATTGTTCCGAAGATAACCACAGTTGATACGGCAATGGCTGTCTTGTGGCTTTCACATTTCACTACGGGCTCGGCTCCGAGCACGGCTGCTGCACCGCATATGGCGCTTCCTGTAGAGGTCATTAGCGTAGTGTCGCGGTCGAGCTTGAGCATGCGGCCAAACCACAGGCCAAGAAATATTGTTCCTGTAACGATTATGGCATCCACGATTATTGCCGGCACTCCTACTGCCGCAACCTGTGTCAGCGTAAGGCGGAAACCATAGAGCACGATACCCGTGCGGAGAAGTTGCTTCGTGCAGAACTTAATACCCGGCACCCAAGTTTCGGGCAGTTTGTTGCGAAGGCTGTTGGCATAGAGCATACCAAGGATGATTCCGATGATGAGCGGACTGAGCGAGAGCTGCTTCATGATGGGCAGGTCTGCCAGATAGAATGCTGCAAACGAAAATAATGCAATCAGCAAGATTCCGTGAAGGGTGTTTGCCCTGTTTCCTTTTTCAAACATGATAGATTACCTTTGTTAATAATATTTATTTTATTCTCTTTTTCTCCTTGCCGGGCAGACCTTCGTGTCTTGTTGTCGGGCTGCCTTTAAGTTTACTGCTGCAAAGGTAATTAATTTTTTGTTATGTAGTATATCTTAATTTTTTATACTCTATAACCTGAAGTTATTATGCTGCGGCGTGTAAAGTCTTTGAACTTTTCGGTAAGCGGCGAATCCTTGCCGGCAGAGGCCACAAAGCAGAAGTGGCGGCTGAAGTTGAGACCAGCAATGTCGATGACTCTGAACACGCCTCTGGCCAGTTCTTCTCTCACGGAGAACACCGACACTATGCCCATGCTGCGGCTGTGGCGCAGAAAGGCCTTGATGGCTTCGGTGCTTCCGAGGCGTATGCGTATGTTAAGTTCCTGGGGCCTTATTCCGTGCTTTTCCAGTTCGGTCTCTATCACCTCGAGTGTTCCTGAGCCTTGTTCGCGTATGACGAGCGGTTGGCGGCACAGCTCCTGCGGAGTAATTTCTTCGGGCATCGACTCGTTGCCCGACTGCTTTATTATGGCCACGAGTTCGTCTTCAAGAAACGGCTCATACTGTAGGCCGGCTGAATGGGTGATGTCTTCTACCATGCCAAGGTCGATGTCGTGGTTGAGCAGTGCATTCTCTATGTCGCGCGAGTTGCCGTTGGTGAGCGACACCTCTATCTGCGGAAATCTTTCGGTAAATTCTGCCAGTATCTGCGGCAGCACATACTGCGCCACCGTGGTGCTTGCGCCTATGCTTATGTGTCCGCTGCTGCGCTCGTTGAGCAGGTTCATGTCGTATTCCATGCGGTTATACTCGTCGAGTATGCGGCTGCAGTGTTCAAGCATGAGCCGTCCGGCATCGGTGAGCATTATCTTTCCGCCTGTGCGGTCGAAGAGTCTTACGGAGTATTGCCGTTCCAGTTCGTTGATGTGTTTGGTTATTGCTGGCTGGCTTACGAACAGCTCTTTAGCCGCACGTGTGAAACTGAGGTTCTTGGCCACGCTGTAGAATGCTTTTAGTCTGAAATCTGACATATTACCGTTATTTGTTTCTTAACCTGACAAAAATACAACTAAAAAACGAGAACGGAAAGCAAGGCGTGATAAAAGTGGTTGTCTGGAAAAGAAAATATTCTGAGATTTATATTTTGCGGCGTAAGCATGAATGAGCAAAATTGATAAAGCTATTGCAGCCTAATGGTGATTTTGATAGAAACAGAAATGGCTGTCCATAAATTAATCTTTGGACAGCCATTTCTGTTCTTATCTGATATGCCGCAAGCGGCATCAGCTTTTTTATTCTGCTTATCAGTTGTTCTTGCTGACGAATATGGCGTTCTTTATTTCAATTGTTTCGCCGTATGTCAGGTGAGCGCCGATAACTGTAATCTCGTCTCCAACCTTGAGACCGCTGTTGGCAACAAAGTCGTAGCGGTTGTCGCCAGTTGCACCATAGCCGGGATACAGACCATAGAGATAAACCTCGTTTGTACCGTCAGAGATATAGACATTGCCGTAATGGTCGTTGGCTATCTTTGTGATTGTACCGGTTATCATATAGTTGGTGTCGCTGTCAGGAAGACCCATGAAGTCGGCAATAGAGATGGTGGTTGTAGGATTCAGCTCTGTAACGTCGCCGCCTACCAGTTCTACTGTGCCTTTATATGTGTCGTGTGTACCTACAACGGTTACGATGTCGCCGTTCTTAACGCCTTTGGCTGCAGCATTGGTGCTCTTGTAAACCAAGGTAGAGCCGCTCCAGTCGGTCAGCGTGAAACTTCCGTTGTCCTGAACGTCTGTTGCCACACCCTTAAGGCGATATTGTGCATCGCCGTCGGCAGCAGCGTTGAAGTCAGCTACAGATACGTCCTGTATGCCGCCTTGCTGTGTGATTGTAGTCAGTGTGGTGTATGTCTTACCGTCTGCCACAGTAGCAAGTGTCAGCTCTGTTGAGCGTATGCCTCCTTCGTTGGGTGCAGCCTTGAATGTCAGTTCTGCAGATGTGCCGTTCTGCTTTATTGAAGCGATAGACAGCCATTCCTTGGCGTCCTCTGGAATGTCTACTGACACGCCTGAGCCTTTTGTGGTTACATATGCTGTAATGGTGCCGCCATCTTTAGAAATGGCGTCTGCAGAAAGAGAGTCAACCTTGATAAGGCTCTTGTTGATGTCAACAACAGTAACGTTTACCAGCTCTACAGTTCCGTTGTAAGTAAGCTTCGGACCCTGAACTGTGATTTCGTCGCCTACCTCGATGCCAAGGCTGAGGAAGTTCTTCTCAGCGCCTGATGCGTCGAGAGTTCCGTAGATGTAAATCTCGCCTGTACCGTCGTTCAGATAGAGGTTTCCGTAGGTTGTATTGGCGATAGCTGTCACAGTACCAGTTACCTGATAAGTCTTGTTGTCAGGTCCGGCAATAACCTCGGCGCAAGTGGCAGGGGTGATTGCAACCTCGCCTTGTACGACGTTGAGATGCTGCACCTTGCCGTTGCATGTTATTGTCATGGCGTCAGAGCTGCGGCCGCCTGTGTAAGGTTCTGCAGAGAATACGAGCTGTGTTTCACCGGCCTTGCCTACTGAGTCAGAATGCTCGTTAAATTTAAGCCAATTGGGTTTGTTCTCAAGTATCCAGTCGCCTTTGGCTTTTACAATGATGGTGTCGTTACCACCTTCCTCGGGGATGGATATGTATGATTTTGACACCTGAATGTCGTCAAGCAGAGTGATGTCATCGTCGTTTGAGCAGCTTGTGAACAAAGCCACAACACTCAGCAGAAGCAGGGAAAATATATTTTTTAGTTTCATAATTATACTTCCGTTTTAAAAATTAGTTGAATGTGTACTTGATGCCGATAGACATATACCAGCATTGACCGATTGCATGGTTTGCTGTCCATGTCTTTGTTGATCCGTTGATAGATGACGGAGTAGAGAACACAGCATAGCCGTCAGCGTCGGCTCCTTCATATTTCAGGATCTTTGCTTCTGTGCCGATAGCCGGGTTGAGAGTCTTGGCCACACCCCATGAAGAGTTGAAGAGGTTGCCGACGTTCTTGATGTCGAAGCTCAGGGTCAGCATGTGTTTGCATGCACCTGTGTTGAACACGAAGTCGTGCTTGTAGCTGAAGTCGAAGCGGTGAACCCATGGAGAGTAAACGCTGTAAGCCTCTGCATATTCGCCCTGATGATTCTTCAGGTAGCTGTTGTTGTGTACATAAGCCATGAAGCGGTCGCGGTCGTCAGCTGTCTTGAAGCGGAACTGGTTCTTCTCAACTTGCTCGTCGGTCGGGATGAAGATTGGGTCGTAAGCCTGTCCGTCGCCGTTCATATCGTTCTGCAGCATGTATGTGTAGTTGTAAGAGCCGCGCCATCCCTCATAGATGAGGCTGAAGTGGTTGTGGCTGTTGTCGTGAGCAGTAATCTGTGCTATCACGCGGTCTGGCTCAACATACTGCGAGTTGTGCAGCTTGATGTTGTTAGGACCTTCTACTGAAGGCAGATATGCTATTGTAGAAGAAGCGTTAGAGCCGGGCATACCTGTAAGCTCCTTAGAGCAGGTGTGTGTATAGGCAGCCATGATGTCGATGTTCTTTGTAGGAGATGCGTATGCTGACAAGCTTGCGCTCCATCCGTAGCCTTTGTGTGTGTTAGACAGCACATAAGCAGGCACAACATCTTTGTTGTATCCGGTAGGGAATATCGGGCGGTTGTCAACACCGTTGAAGCGTGCAAATCCGCCTACATCTGGAATTGACCAGTCTTGCATTGTAACGCCATATATTGTCTTGTTGAAGATACCTTCGGCTGTGATTGTCAGAGGGAAGCCTACTGGTACAACATAGTCAATAGCCAAAGACGTCTTCCATACCTCAGGCATCTTGAAGTCGGGGTCTACGGCTGATATCTGTGAAGGCAGAGTACCGTCCTCAGGTCTGATTGTCTTAGGATAGCCCAGCTCGAAGAGTTTGTTCTGCAGGGCGTCGATAGTGGGATAGCCGTTCTCGTTTGTAACAAGTCCTCCGGCAAATTCTTCCATTGTGAATCCTTTCTTTGCAGCGTTTGCGGCATTGATGATTGCCTGATACTGCACCATACCTGAGTTGGTAGGCATGTTGGTGAAGAATACCAGCGGCAGACGGCCCTGGAATATACCTGAACCTCCACGCAGCTTGAGGGTCTTGTCGCCGAGGATATCCCATACGAAGCCTACACGCGGAGCTACAGTAAGATTAGAGCTCGGCCATTTGCCTGTGTCAATGTGGCGTCCGTCGTAGTCGAGGTCGTATATGGCCTTGTTTGTCATAAGGTCAGCGTTGCTGAAGAACATGTCGTCAAAGCGCAAACCGTAAGTAAGCTTGAAGCGTGGATTGATAGACCACTCGTCCTGCAGATAGATACCGAGAGTGTTGAAGCTTACTTTCGCAGCCGGATCGCTCTTGCCGTCGTAGCCGTAGGTCAGGTTTACAATCTCAGGAGCAGCTCCGTTGAGGAAGTCGTCGAGTGAGTAGTAGCGGTAATATCCTGTACCGTTACGCATATAAGAGTTGAGCGCCATCTGGTGTTCAAACTTAGCTCCAAGCATAATCTTGTGGTTGCCGGCATAGTAGGTAACATCGTCCTTGATGTTCCAGATATTATTACGAACGGCGTTGTTGTGTGTGAACAGCTCCTTACCGAGTGAAATGTAGGCAGTGTTAGTGCCTGTGCCGTCCATGATGTCTATGAAGGGGAAGTCAGCCGAATTGGTGAAACGCACATCATCGAGCTTAGAATAAGTAACCAAGAACTGGTTAGAGAGGTTCTCGGCGAAGCGGCTGTTAAGGTCGAGAGAGAAAGAGTGAACAAGGTTGTCGAGAGCATACATAGAGTTGGCGTAGCTCATTGACATCTGTGAGAAGCGGCCGTAAGCCGAGCGTGTACCTCCGTCCATTGAAGATGCGTTGGTGGGGTTCCAGTTGCGGTTCTTCGTATAGTTGTAACGGAATGACAGATGGTGCATGTTGGTGATGTTCCAGTCAAGACGTGCCAACAGCTTGTAGTTGTTTTCGTCGGCAGGGAAGTTTGTCCATGAGCCAGTGTCGTAGCCGTATTTGTCTTTTACAAAGTTAGACACCTTCTCAAGGTCGGCCAATGTCGTACGTGAGATGTAGTTGTCTGCGTCGGCTACGCCGTCCACAGAACCGCGCCAACGGTTAACCACTGTAGGAGTCTTGCTCATTTCTCCGCTGACGAAGAAGAACAGCTTATTCTTGATGATCGGACCGCCGAGAGTGAAACCGTAAGTTGTCTTCTGGTCTTTCTCGCGTGCACCGCTTATCTGCTCGCGCTCAATGGCATCACCGCGCATGTTCTCGTTCTGATGATATATGTAGGCAGTACCCTTGAAGGTGTTCGTACCTGACTTGGTTATGGCGTTCACGCCACCGCCTATGAAGTTAGTCTGACGTACGTCGTAGGGTGATATCACAACCTGCATTTCTTCGATGGCATCGATAGATATAGGGTTGCCGCCGCCGGGCAGACCGTCGCTCAGACCGAAGTTGTTGTTGAAGTTGGCACCGTCTACGGTGAAGTTGGCTGTACGGCCGTCAGTACCGGCAAAGCTCATTCCGTTGCCGCCGTAGGGAGACAGACGTGTGAAGTCGGTGATTGAGCGGCTTACTGTAGGCATGTTCTCCAGCTGTCTCAGGTTGATGTTGGTAGAGGCACCTGTTCTTTCTGCAGTAAATTTTGTAGCCTTGGCCGAAACCACTACTTCGCCCAGTTCATTGGCGTCTTCAGCGAGCTTTACGTTCAGGCTGTATGACTCTGCCAACTGCAGCGTCACATCTTTTGTAACGCTCGTTGTGTAGCCTATGTAGCTCACTTTGACGGTGTAGGGGCCGCCCACGCGCATACCGTTGATAGAGTAGCGGCCGCTTTCGTTCACCACGGTGTTATAGGTGGTTCCCGACGGCTCGTGCACTGCTGTTACGGTGGCGCCGATAGCCTTGTCGCCTCCGGCCGTAACCATACCGTTGATTCCTGACGTTGTCATCTGGGCCAGCATGGCGGTCGTATAATCCGCAAAACGAAATGTTCTGGCATTTCAGAACAAAATGTTCCTTTTCTAAAACGAAACGTACCTCTTTAACTCTTTTTTCTATTAATCACATACAATAAAAAAAGCACCGAAAAAATGTATTTCTTCGGTGCTTTTTATTGTATTATTTATTGCATAATTCGCAAAAAATCACTAACTTTATAGCATATAAACAGGGCATTATACTTTGTTGTAACGCTGTTCTGATGTCATTATAACGGCATTACATTATGCTGCAGTATCTGTGTGTGGTTCATTATTATGCTTATACAGCATCATGTCTGTATATCCAGCGTTATAATTCATGTGTGCATTGAATTCGGATTTTACACAACCTTCAAAAGGGTCTCCCAGTGTCCGGTTCTTTCCTATCCATTCACATAGTTCCACGATGGACGATTTATTTGATGTAAAGTACACAAATGAATGTCCATTCAGAACGGTCAGCACATCAAGGTAATCAGATAGCTTCCAATACATTGAGTAGGTTGTAACATCTGTGCTTAGGTAAGGTGGATCTACCAAGAACACGACACCAGGCATATCCTTGTATTCATTAAATATTTCTCGATAGTCTTTACAGGTTATCTCCAATCCTTCCAGATAGTCATTACATAGGGAATAATCAGCCTTACGTATGTTATTGTAAAGTACTTCTTTGCGCATTCCGTCAATGCTCATTTTGTATTTCATGGAAAACATAAGGGAAGACGATATTGTTATAAAATCCACATATCCCCATTCTTTTTCTTCTTGTTCAATACGTTTATATATTCTTTCCCGTGCTTCCCCTGTAATCGGTTTATGTCTTGGCACACCTTTCGCTATCTCTCTGAAATCCGATAGTAACAAATTCGTGCGTGGTATGTTCTCCAGCCTTTTACGATAGTTATCAAAGTCATTATATATCACCTTTGCATCCGGGCGCATCCGTTTCGTTATATGTGAAAGCAATCCTGAACCACCGAACAAATCAACAAATATGGCACAGTCACTAAAATGCTCCAAAACTTTAATATATTCCCTTGCAAACATACGTTTTTGCCCGACAAATGGAAGCGGTGCGGACATATACAGTTTTCCTTTCATACGTTCAGTTCAAATTTAATGTCCGCCTTACCGATTAGAAGTTCGCGGGTCTTCTCTTCATTGTTTTCATAGATATGCACATTGCCCAAATACAAGGTTATGGACTTCAAAGGCAGTTCTATCTGTCGTGACATAAGGTACAAATGATAAATATCAGCTGGCAATCCAAGGTTAGCATCGGAACTTCGCTGGTATGCCGACAATACCAAACATCCGTCCTCAATCTGGAATTGTACCAAGCTAAGACATGGTGCTTGATTACTTTCTACACCAGTTGCACCCAAAAACAACACATAGTTCTTGCTATTGCGCTTTTCCGCATTGATTTTTTCAATGAGCGGTGGCAGCTTTTCAAAATAGGTAGGATAACTGTTAACTAACGTGTGGCCACAATAATCCCACCATGTAATTCCTGCTTCCTGGTATTTCTTCACATCACGCTCCCCTTGCATGAATAGATTTAATTCATCTTTCAGCTTTTTACGTGCAATACCATGTCCTTCAAAAATATCAAGCAAATCCGCCGGGGTCATGCAAATCTGTTCGTTTAGCAGGTAGCATATTCTACCTTTCTTATTTTCCTGTACTTTCCCTTCAGAAAGTATTTTTGTCAAAATACGATGATACTTGTTCATGTTTACCTCCTCTGTTTATGATTGTACAAAGGTAGGTTGACGGCACATTATCGTCACGACATATTACAAACATTACACTGCAAATGGTTTGCAGTCACTTTGAAATCGTTTCAAAAGACCGTAAACTTTCCTTTCGCTCACTGCATACTTCTCAGAAAGAGTGGCAACAATATAAGAAACCTTTTCACCCTGTTGGTACATATCCACATAGTCTGAATACAAGTCTATATACCGGACATCGTCGAGACGTATTCCAGCATCCTGTAACTTTTTCAGGAGCTCCCGGTTGAAGTTTATCAGTTCAAATACTTTCATATTCACATTTTTTTGTACCTTTGCAACATCTCACTTACATGCAACGTATAAAAAACCACGAGAGTGGCCAAGGGTATTTGCCCCCGGTCGCGCTCTCGTGGCGTATATACGTTAATATGTAGGTGAGATGACTATTAACAGGCCGGGGGCTTTTTTTCTATTCCTCCCCCGTAGGAATTCTCATTTACCCGGCATCATACAAAGCCAGGTCTAACGCATCCTTCTTTTTCCAACCTTCTAATAAAGCATTCTGGATGTGTGCCATTGCTTTTATATAGAAACTCTGGAGTTCCTCAACCGTTTCAAACGTCCGATAACTCGGAGAATCGTCCGTACCAAATTTGAATGTCACGGGCAGATTCAAGCCGCCAGTCTGTACAGCAAGGTCATAGGCCGCTTTATAATTGAACTGGTTCTCACTTGACAACCATACAGGTTGACCATCATATTCAAACCCGCATAAGATACGTTCATCTGTTTCTGCATTATACCATCCAGACACTAACGACCGTACTTCTTCAACATGTGGCCTATGGTCAAGTTCTTCTTCCATATAAGAGGCGGAACCGTCCTCTCTTGTCTCCACGTCCCAGCGGACGCGCCATCTATTTTTCACCGGGTTCGTGCATTCCAGCACCGGAACTCCGGCACTTCCTTCTACTCGTTTCATATCAGGTAAAAACATATTTGGTCCGACCTTTGCCGAAAGTCTCGCTTTTGATTACAGTCTCAAAAGGAAAGCCGTCCGGCATTTCTCTAACTTGTGCGAGGATGTTTTTCATCTCCTCACTGTTGGTGAAGAATTTACATGCCTCCCCGTTTTTTTCGATGGCAACAATACACCTGTCTTCACCCTGTTCTGTTTTAATGCCCGTTTCAAAGTCTTTGACTATGATAGGCAGGTTTACCAACTCTCGGATACTGACGACTGATCCGGGGAACCGTTTCTTTCCGTCATCCGGTTTGTACGCAACATTCAAATCCTTAAATGATTTCATTTTTTTGCCTGTTAATTTATAAAACAACTTATTACAATCGGCGTGCTTTGCCATCCCATAAAAGGATGCTACCAGTTCACGACGCCTTCTTCTCGACTTAACCTCGTGCATTTTTCGGGCAAACTTCTGCTTGATACGTTTACGCAGCCGGACATAGTCCGGACGGATCACATAACCAAGAAAGTCTATGCCCTCGTCCACGGGGAACACCCTCTCGTTGGGCTTGATAGAAAGCCCGATAGAGTTCATCTGCCCATGAACGGCATCACGAATCTTCCATAATTCCGCTTTCGTTTCACCAAGCACGACACCGTCATCGCAATATCGGTAGAAATGACGGACACCGTACTTATCCTTCAAATAATGGTCTAAAAATACAGACAAAAGCAGGTTGCCCAGCCCCTGCGAGGAACGCAGCCCGATGCTGATGCCTTCCGGCATAAGTCGGGTGAAGTTCTCAAGCATGGCAATGAGCTTCTGGTCCTTAAATACGCGGCGGACACAATATATCACAAAATCCTGCCCAACGCTCTCATAGAACTTGGATATATCGAATTTGTAACAATACTGTGTACCTTCCGGGTCTTCACACATATCGCGGCGGATATACGTCATCAGATCGTGCATACCGCGATTCTTGATACTGGCTGAGGTTGTCCTTATAAACCGTTTCTTTAGATGTCGGTCAACAACAGACATGACTGCATGAACGGCAATGCGGTCTTTCATCGTCAGAACCTGTATCCGCCGGATTTTTCCGCCTTCACATATAGTGCGCTCACGGTAATCCTTAACGGTGTAGGTTCCGGATGCTATCCGACCGGACAGTTCCTTTATGACTTCCTCCCTATGCGCAAGCAGATAACGTCCCTGGCGGCTCTTTTTACGTTTGGAGCCACGTAGGACCTGGTCAAACGAGGATGACATATTGGAATAATCTGCAACCTCTTCTACAATATAACCTTCTCTGCGCATATTTCTTGTTTTTATGGAAGGTATAGGCCTTCCTTCCTCCGGGCCTGACTTCTTCGAACCTATTTATGGCCTACCAAACTCCACCCGACACGTGATTTTTCAGCTTTCCGCCTTACTGACCGATAAGGTCATGCGCTGTTGCTGAGGCTTATCTCCCTCGGCACCGCTTTGGGGACACGTCCCCGGTGCTGTACGCCGATTATTTGATTTCCAGACGCGAGCCGACATTCGTGTTCGTGTTCGTAGCATCGTTATTCGCATTCGCATTCGACACACCGCCATTCGCGTTCGCATTGTTGTACCCGCGATAGACCACACGGCCGGATGATGTTGAAATGTAATACTTGTCGCAATAGTATGTTGACGAAGATCCGTTTACACTTCCGACCGGAACAACGTCCATGAATTTACCGTGGTACACGGCTGCAGTCCACTGATCGCTGCTGGTTCGGCCTTTCACAAAACGTGTCGTGCCGTCCGGCATCCAGATGCGCCATTTCCCGCTGTTGCCGCTGTCGTTCGGCAAATCCACCCCATCCATCATGTCATACTTGTGGCCGAAAATGTCCTCATATCCAAGACAACAGATATTGTTTACCTGTATTACAGACGGTTCACCGTATTCATCATTTGTCTTGTACCACGCGTATTGGTGGACAAGCCCGTCGATGAGAGAGTTCGTCACTCCAGGATTGATGCCGCTGGCCTCCTCGTAACCGATGGTATCAGTCATGCCATAAGGGGCCGTTCCTCCGGTTGTGCGGTTGTTTGTGTGCTGTCCTGCGCCGCACTGTTCCTGACTGTCACGGCGGCCGTATTTCGCGTAGAACAGGTTCGCAATCCGCGAATGCATCAGCGCGTCAATCTGCTGCATGCCTCTTTGCTGGCTGTAGTAATGAAAATCCGACCATCCAAGACTTGCGGCGGTACTGCTGCCGGTGATACAGGCACGGAGCTTCGTGCCGACGATACTACTACCGACAACGGCACATAGGTGTTCATCGTTGGCAACCCATTCCGGTTCCATATCTTCTATCTTATCACTGTTGCTCAAAACTACACAGTCAAATTCAGCCGTGTTCAGGATTGAGAAATACAAGAAGGCTGCCCCTTCCGGCACATCGCAAATCAGATACATGCCCGCTTCAAACTTGCTACTCAAGGTAGGAACGATAATAGAACTGACAATGGTTCCGTCGGAACGGACGAACAGTGAGCCGACAAGGTTAGTACCTGGCACACTTGGGAAACGGACACGCTTATGTCCAGAAACATCAACCTTGCATACGGAATAGGTGCTGTCTGTACTGTAGGAGTTCTCCAGCGTATCCTTGCCTGTCATAATCTTACGGCCTGACTGCCACCCTCCACTGCCTTTGATGTCCTCAAGGGTCAACACGTCCACGTCCGGACATTCCGGCATATCTTCGGGGCCGTTGGAACTGTAGCAGCTGTAATGTTTGCCTCCGAGATAGTCATTGATGCCCTTGCTCCAGAAGAACGGTTCGTACATCATCCAGTCACCTTCGGTTCCGTCCAGCTTTGCCGGAGTTCCGTCCGCATACTTGTTGCTGTCCGCGTCATCCAGGGGATAATAGGTCATTTCGCCATCCGTATTATTCACGGTGGTATCTGTGTTTGCGATGTTTACCTGACGGGAGGTCGGCATCTTTGTAACCTTGGCCAGTACACGGTGACGCTGGCCCAATATGGCCGTGATGTGACCGCTCGGAACATAAGAGTTTCCGTATTTATATCCGGTTTCGTTGTCGAGGTTGCTGATATTAGCATCGTCGGCCACGTCGTCATCGAACTCTATCATCGTATATTCCGGCTGTCTTATGTTAAGTTCATCAAAACGTTCTGTGTACTTGTTGAATGTATCGTCGTCCAGGTACTTTGTCAGGCGGTATGTACCAACGAGCTTGCAGCGTGAGTTCGTGGTATTTCCGCTTGCATCGATACCGCCGAGACCGGCATCATACCACTGCTTGAGGTCGCTGCCGTCACCTTCAAGTTCTATGCCCGTAATACGGATATATTTCAATGCTCCTCGTAAAGCAAAAAGTTCCTTGAATGCGGACAAACCATTTATAAGAGCACAGTTCTCAATCCACAAGCCGGTAAGGTTGGCCTTGCCCTCAAAGGTGATGGAATTCCATTTCAGGTACTGCATAGAGCGCAGGATCAATGTCTGGAAATTGGCCGGGATACGCAGCTTGTTAAGAACGGCACCTTCAGCAAAGGTGATTGTCGCCAGTTTTGTGCATCCGGACGCGTTCACTTCTTCCAGACGGTTGCATCCAGACAGGTCAAGGCTCGGAAGGTTGGTGTAGTTGACCACCTCCAGCTTGCGCAGCATCGGTATCTTCGTACCAAGAACCAGCTCTGTCAGAGCGTATGTCTTTGCACTGCTTCCCAGGATAAGCTCCTCAAGAACCGGAAGTGTCGGAAGGCTCATGTCGGTAAAGCCACCCCATGCGGACAGGTCCAGTTTCTTCATCCATTCACCTCCGTATAAATGGAAGATGGTTCCGATGTTGGCCGTCTGCCCATAAGTATAACTCCATTGCTGGTCCTTCTTAACGGCGTCATGTGTCATGGTGTCGCTTTCACGCCGGAACTCAAAATAGAAGTCACGTGCTGGAGTGGCCTTGACGGTCGCACCGGCCGCGCTGTTGCCCTTGAAAGATATATCTGTGGCCGTATATTGTCCGGCACTATATCTCGCGTCAAAAAGCCCCATTCGGTTGCTAACCCACCAATGGCGGTGTGACTGTCGGCTTCCCTGCATGGCTTCCAAATATGAATATTTCACGTTGGTCACCGTGCCGTCCTGGTTGACTTCAACACCGATGGTCTTGGGCTCCACGTATTTATTCAGCGCATCAAGGTTGTATATACGTTCACAGAATTTTGCGCTCTGTTCGTCATCGAACATGGCGAAAATGGTACTGTTGCTCATGCGCTCCCTGATTCGTTTATAGGCGGCCGCGAGTTCGTCCGGGAACTGTTCGCGCAGGTTCTTCCAAAGGACGCTGTCGTGTCCGGCATAGGCATACACGGTCTTGTCTTCCGTTGAAAGTTCCGGGTCGGTCGTGTTTTCGTCCACATCCCAGGAATACTTCAGACGGCCGTCATTACGCACACCGAGAATGGTATCACAGTCATAGAATATCATATAGGCAAGAACCTTGTCTTTGTCCGGATCATACCAGAATCCCATCATCATATTTTTTACGCGCTGGTCGACACATCCCATGATATCCGTGAACATGTAATAGTCGCACAGATAGTCCACATCGAACCAATCAGCGAGCTCCGCCTTGAACTTTGCACCGTTGTTCTGTGTGCTCTTAACCCATTTTACAAGTGGCTCAAGATATTTTGGTTTCCGGGTTCCCGCCTCATATTCGGCGTTGATATCGTCATCGTCTGGGAATCTCGCTTCAAATACCTTCAACCAATTCGGGGTACCGTCGTCACCCTTTGTGTCAAAATCATCATCCAGGAACATGCCCATCGGGTAGTCGTTGTTCAGGAACTCCCAGCACTCGGTCGGATTGACACCGCCGAATTTATCATTCACCCATGCCTGGTCATGATATCCGGGTATGTCGCAAAAGCCGAACACAGCCTCTGTTGACTTGTCGTTGTTGAAATTGAACTTGCCAAGGAACTGTGGAGTTTCGTCCAGGGTACCGCGGTAGAACAGGTAACAGGGCTCGCCGTCGATGGTTGTTCGGACATCATATCCATACTCCCCTGAACAATGTGCCTGTGCCGGGGTAAGCTCTCCGGCGGCCGTCAGGATATTCTGAACCAGCTTGGCCATACCGGTATTATGCGAGGACGAGGATTCGGCAAAGTCGGCCTTCAGGCAGAAGCAGTCAACCGGAGCTGCCGCCTTGTTGGACGTACCTGCAGGACGGAAGGAGTATTTGGCCGTTTCCTGTAATGTTCCTCCCAAGCCTTGCTCGTCACAGCCCAGATACAGGTCACCGGCCACCTTGGACGCATTCTTGAAATAAATGCGGTAGTTCTTTATCGGATAGGCAAGCGATGAGGTTCCCTGCAAACGGATACAGCCTCCGACACAACGGAAGTTCAATGCCTGGTTCCCCTTCACAACGCAAAGCATTTCGGTAACGTCATATTTCGGATCCTTGTCATTGTTGACCGCCGCCTGGAGTACTGTTGGCACACCGTTGTCCTCACGCCCGGTAACGATGATATATCTCATCCCATCCGGGACACTGTCCACGGTCACATTTCCATTCTCGTCGATGACATTGTTGCTCTCGTACATGGACATCATCATGTCGGAGCTGTCCTGGTCTATCATATAGGTTTCCAGAACTTGTGAATCACTCAGGTAGGTATCGTATGCACGGAGGAGGTAGACATCTGTTGTTGCGCCGTCTGAGCCAAGTTCTATGTATGCCGGATTCGCCTGATATATACTGTCAGATGTGGCTCTCTGAACTGAACCGGACATGATACCGTTGATATACAGGTACACCATCTCCGTATTCTGTTTTTCATATTCAGATGAACCATCTGTACTTTTCGGGAAACTCACAAATGCCACCTCATAAACCTCTCCGGAAGCCATTTTCATCGAAAGCGTACTGTTTCCCTTTGTGGTCATCCTTGCTTCCTGTGCGGTGATTACAAAACCGGTACCGGACGCATCCAGGCACTTGATGACTTCCGCATCCTCATCGACGACCTCACTGACTTTGTATTTCACGATGAAGGCAACGGCGTTGGTGACATTCTGTTCCGGCTGTTCCAGCGGCCTGTGCCGGATGGTGGCCCTCGCCGTGTCTGTCAGACGCAAGGCCTCGCCAGTCCATCCGTCACCGCCCCATTTGAATCCTTCGAACACAGTTTGAATGCCGTTATAACTCCATTCTTCACGGTTGACGTCGCTGTTGCTTCTGCCCTGTGCTGTCAGCTTGAGTGTCATGCCGTCTGTCGGCTCACTGATGTTCAGGTCGCTCTTGGACGCAATTAGGCGGAAATTATAGGTTGTCACACCGACCACTATACGGCATTGCTGTTCGCCGTATTCCGATGCCCGCAGCGTCAGGTTCTGTACCGTGAAAGGAACAGAAGCGGATGATGCCAGTGTGTCACCGACATAGACATCCGCCCTTGTCGGGGTCTCTCGCGGGTTGTAGGCTGCATACTGGAGCGTATAACTGTCGTACTGTTTAGCCTGGATATAAGGGGTTGTCCCTTTTTCTATGACCGTACCATCTGCATAATCGAACCTTGCAGACACTACAGGGGTATTGTTCCCGGCTTCACGGATGCCTACGGCAAAAAGGATACTGTTTGACTTGATGATGCTGCCGTCCGTCAGCTCCAGTTCCACCACAAGCTGTACGGTGTGGGGTCCATGTGTCAGGTTGGTTGTCGCAATACTGAAACTGCCGTTGGCCGTGGAACTGGTGATGCTCCGGTCCTCTGTGTCGGTACCGTCAACGTAACAGCGCAGGGTCTTCGTTCCGGCACCGCTCAAGGCGTATGGGATAGACAGTGTCTGCCCGCGTGTAACGGCAGTGGAAATGCTGAAGGAGCTGCTAAGAGTGAGCTGCACCACATTGATGCTCCAGGTCACCTGGGCGACCTGCATCTCCGCGCCTTCGCCGACTTCCACACGTACACGTACCGTGTTGGTACCGACACCCATATATTTCGTGACATCTACCGTATTTGTACTTCCTGCAGATATGTTTCCGGTTAAAGTATTGGAGTTCGCTCCCTGTGTAACGGTAACTGTCACACGTGCCGGGTTTCCCGTACTTTCTCCGGTAGTTGTGTCTGTCTGGTCGTATGTGTAAGTCAGTTTCACTTCATCGCCGGACTTTACTGTCTTGTTCGGGGTGACACGGGTCAGCACGACCTTTGTCGTGGCAACGGTTCCGCCACCACCACCGGTGAACATGTCACTGGTACTGATAACCTCCCCAGCTTCATTAAGGAGGCTCAGGGAATAGGCTTTGTCCGCACCTTCGCCGATTTCATTCAACTGGATGGCGGTTCCGTAGGTAGAAGCCTTCTCGTTTATTTTTGAAGCCACCGCTTTACCGCTCACCGGATTGGTGGAGTTCTCGTTTACAGCCTGGTCAACTTCAACCACAGGTATATCAAGGTTTACCTCGCCCTGTTCATTGGGTGTAAGATCTGAACTTGTGGTTCCTTTCGTCACACGTATTTTCTTGATCGCATCGCCACCACCGTAACGGTTCCAAGCAGACGGGGTCAGGAAAGACGAAATGTCCGTTCCTTCAAAACGGTAGTCGAGCCACTTCCCGGCTGAAGCTTCAAAGGTTATCACCATACCGAGCTTGCTGTCATCATCGATATCGGCATCGGCAAGAGCGGCTACCGCAGTATCCTTGGTGTAATATCCGGATCCGAGAGGATGCATTTGAGTTACGTTATAAAATCCACTTCCGGAACCGCCACCACTGGCTTTGACAAGTGTATTTTCCTCGTCACTCCAAACATATACAGTTTCACCAAACAAATATAGTTTGTCCTTTAATATACTACTTCTTGTAGCATCAAGATACATGTCTGCAGTCAACCAGTTATTATAAAATTTTGCTGATGTCATACTACCAGCTAAGTATGCAAATATGCCTTTACTCTTAACAAAGGCAACTCTTCCGTCATTACCTCCGTATGACATGGATTCTATTTTTGCGTCTTCCACAGCCATGTCAAATCTGGCTGTTGCTCCCTTCATAGCAGCCAATGCGGTGGATTCGTATTGCTCAATTACTTGTTGAGCCTGAATAGCGGCTGTTTCAGCTTTTTGTGCTGATGCATTTGCTGTTTCTGCAGCAGAATTTGCACCTTCTTTTGCAGCCTCAGCATTCCCAGCAGCTGTTTCAGCCTTTTGTGCCGCTGCCTCGGCTTTTGCAGCGGCATCAGTAGCTGGTTTTTGTAGCAAAGAAACCGGAACAGACACAAGTTCATTTCCCTTAACGGCAGGAAGTGAGTTGACACCGTTTAGCGATGTCACCTCTTCCAGTTCCTGTACGCCCTGGCTCTCTGCCTTGATTGCGTTGAGAACCTGCTGTATGTCTTCTTGTGATATCATAATTATGCAGTTTTATATTGGTTGAACATTTTTCTTGTCTTCAGGTATTCCATATCATTTTCATGGGCGTAAGCCTCGCGCTCAAAACTGATGGCGTGGTATGCGGCATTTGCATTTCGCAGTCGTACAAGATGCCACACCCATTCAGTCAGGTACAGAATATAGAAACCGATATAAAGAAGCTCTTTCATCTGTGCCGTGTGGATTGCCTCATGGTTGAAGTCTGTTTCTGACATGATGCAACCCTTACGTACAAAAAGTATCCCGAAAAGATTAACACATTTGAATCCCTTAAAAGGAATTATTTTGTTATATACGACGTTCATTCGTTTTCTCCTTTTTTTAACTGTTCCTGCAATCCGTCTATGAAATTTGGGGTGCACAATTTTTCGGCTACTTCTTGTATCAATTTTATTTCATCATCTGTATATATTGTTTCTCCCTCGCTCTGGTAAATTTTCATAGCCAGTGCATGGGCACGAATACCATTCACATTCAAATAAATTAGATTAGCAAAGCTCTCTCGTGCATCGCCTGTTTGTTTGTTCCTTTTACTAATTCCGGTTGGAATAGAAAAATTCTGAAAGTCCAATTTTCTCATATTACAAATTGTTATTACATAAACAATAAAAGCTATTATAGTCTCCATTTCTTATAACAAGCAGTTTTATAACACTATTAGCTTTTAGGGTAAGACTGCTTGCTCCTTGTAGTACGTTATCAAAAAAAGACAAAGCAATATCTGCATTGTTGTCTTTATGTCCTACCAGTGTAAATACAACAGCATAGTCTGTCGTATTTTGTCCAAACATCCAGTTTAAGAATTCATCTTTTATCCGGATATAAAGTGTTCTTTTTTGCCCGCTTGTATTTTTGAAGACCTGAACAGACCCATTACCTACAGAAAATTGATATTGTTGCACAAGTGGTAATTCTGGCGACATATCAAATATAGCGCCAGCTTCAATAACACCACCTTTATTAACGACTATACTTCCGGTAGATAACATTGATACATAATGGCCATTGCCGAGAGTTGATTTAATTCTGATTGCGGGCCTGTATAGGGACGCTATATCAGAGCCTTGCTGCTGGTCCTTATTTATGTATAGGAAAGTAGCATTATCGTCATCATCAGGATCAGCAGATTCTCCCATAAATAATTGATGCAAAATCCATTTGCCACGTTTTTCGTCTATCATATAATTTTGAAGACGGATCTGACCAGCATTGATTAATGTCTTTTTCTCCGGTAGGTCCCAATTTTCTATATTACCATAATAAAGGCTATCTGAGCTTATTGAAAGGTCTCCGATGGAACCCTTATTGGCAATTATTTCTCCCTTAAATTTTCCATTTGTAGCCTCTATACTCCCATCTTCTAAAATTTTGAAGTTGCCGTTAGCTGTAATAAGCCCTTCCAGTTTTATATGGTCTGCAGTAAGTTTTATCGTACTTTTTTTATTGCCCTCTTCATCAACCTCATCAACACTGACACCGATCAATGCAACCTTCCCGTCTGCATCCTGTGCATACAGGCCGGCACCTTCCGGCTTAATAAACAAGCCGGTTTCTTTAAGTGCGTTCTCATCTTTATCAAAAACGGCAGATGAAATTTTAACAAGTCGTTCAGACTGTTCAAAAAGCGTCCTATATTTATATGTTAGGCTTTCAATCCTGTCAGTAGATAATATTAGCATGTACAAGTATATTTCTCCACTAAATGACAGCTTGAAATCTCCTGTGCCATTCCATAACCCGTTACAGCTGTATTGTTGATATCCTTCTGTGACTTCAAGATCTTCCAACACTTCCATACTGTTGAAATTCTCAAAATCGGTTTTGTCTATATTTTCAAAACAAACTTTAAGTGTTCCACTTTTCTTACACCGGTAAAAGAAACTCAAATAAACAGGTATAGCCTCCTTTTTCCCGTTATCATTGACTGAAAAATTAGGAATACTACGTAAATTTTCGTTCTTCTGGGTTATATAATTATTACATATAAAAACAACCGTTCTGCCATTATCTGTGACGACATTAGCAAAGTTTCCCTTATTAGTAAGCACCTTATTGTTTGCCCAAATCCACTTATTGCCTACAAGGAAAAAGACGGCTTCATTATCAGTATCCCACAAGGACATTCCGTCATAAAACGTTGCGTTACTTAAATAACCTTTATCACCTGCAAAGTCCTGCCTAAGCCCTTCAACGGCAGCCTCTATTTTTCCTTCAGTTATCTCAAAGCGTGTCAGGATGTCCTCCCCAGTAGTCAAAACGAACGTTCCCATCAGGTACACATTATCACCGTACAGACCGTTCCCGTGTGGCTGATTGTCTGCCGGGAACCGGCTGTCGCTGATTCCATCCAGATTACCAAGGCGAACGCGCAGACAGTCGTTGAAGTTCTTGGCACACACACCGTCCAGTACGTCCACACGCGGCTGTCCGTCCTCGGTGGCCGCAATGGAAATGAGGTTTTGGCGAAGCCGGTTCTGTGTGTTGCCCATCAACACACATTCGTCACCTTCTTTCGGTTCCACACCTCCGAACTCGCTTACGGGTACAGTGATGCCACTCCCGTCCGAGGCGGACACTTCGACCCAGTAACCGCGTAAGGATGCGCCGGTGAACTCCGCGCAACGCATCAGGTCGTGCGCTACGAATTCATTGTCCTGCTCGAATGTGATTTTATAGTTGTCTCCATCCTTCGCTACAGTCTTTATTTTACCGCTGGCCGCACTGACGACAAATTGGCCGCCAATGCTGCGCACCTTCTGGATGAGCAGTTCCAGGGCTACCAGCGTCTGTCTGATGGTCACCTTGTCGATGGTCAGGTTGCTTAGCCCCGTCAGTGCGTCCATCCACAGCTGCCAGCCTTCTCCGGTCATTCCGTCCACAAATTTTAGAGAGCGTAATAACTCACGGATAACGGCAGTAAGCCACTCTGCATTACCGTCGCCATCCACTGTTCCACCGTTTTCGCCAGTGTTATAGTTTCCGAAATCGGCCCCTTTCAGGAAGGTTATTTTCTCCTTTGCCGTGTCCGGGCGTAACCTGCTCAGGGATTCCTTCAATGCTCTACGAGCGGAAAAGACGTTATTGTCGGTCGGGTAAGTGTTATCCCAGCTGCGTATCAGGTCTGGGAAGCTCCCGGACGTGGCAGTCTTGACATAATTCTTCGCATCGGTGATGCTGTCGCTTATGGCTTCCATTGTTCCGGTGCTTGTCGCATCACTTATCTCGATATCCATCTGCGAAGGCAGGTTCACTTTTCGTGTGACTTTTGTAATGCGGCTGTTTCGGAAACCCGTTTCCGGAAAGTATTTGGTACTTTCCAGACGGACACGACGACCGATGTACAGGTCTATTCCGTGTTCCTCGATATAGACATGGTCCGTAGGTGATTTGTAGCAGCTTACATCAATGGCGTGTTCCTCATTATATTTGTCAACTGCCTGCTTGAACTCCTGCTCCGCCAGTGGATAATACTCATCCGGCATGCGTATATTCCAAAGGATATATTTGTCTCCGACTTTAGGTATCAGGGTGTCATTCGGAAGCTGGGTGTCATCATCATACGGCCAGATGGTTATGATTTCAAATTCGCGCGTATCACTATTGAAGTTAACCTCAAAATAATATGTGCCGTTTTCTTCATCACCAAGACCGGCCAGTTCACTGCCTTCCTGGAATGACACACGTTTTACTTTACCGCCGATTTCATAATCGTTCGGATCGAATCCCATGCTGTCATCACGGAAATAATATATTTTGAATGGGTTACCGTCCTCGCCTGTAACCTGTTCACTTCTCACACCGGTTACAGTACCAATGCGCTTCGGATAAATATCTGCGAAAGCGTCAGCCTCGTAATGATGCCATATACCATATTTTTCAACATTGACATCAATATGCTTTTCACCGTTCGGAAGTTGGAGGCGTGAATGTCCGTATCGCTCCGGATCTATATTCCGGCTGCTTCCTATCGGATATAAACGGGTGTAAAACTTTACATTGTCCGCCATGTCACATTCCAGGGAAGTCAGCCCCTTGCCGTAAGCCAGTGTCACTTCCTCCCCATGCTCACACCGGCACACATTGACGGTCTGCCCCTCACACCACCATTCAGCACGGTTTCCGGCTTTCTCTGCCACCTCTTTCAGTGCCTCGTCACAGTATTTACCTTCGTAGTCGATAACGATGTTTTCCGTGCCTTCCACCGTTCCGACTTTCCAGTCGGTGGTATTGTTCATCCCGTTGTTGATGCTCTTCACAATCAGGGCGACATGTTCTCTTGGTGGGGCGGTCAAAGTAAAAACCGGCTCATCGTCCCCGTCTGTATCATTCAATACGAGAAAACGTTTCAGAAGGCTTTCGATTCCGTACAGCTTTACATCATACTTCCACTCAACGGTGGACAGCTGCTCCGGCTTGTATTGCTCCATGAGCCAGTAACGTTCGCCCTGGAATTCTGTGTAGTCATTCACCTCAAGCGCGATGTGCTCGTACAAGGTAAAGGACAGGGTGAGAATATTGTCGCCCTGTATCTCCTTGACCTGTGTACTGTTGTCATCTGTTGCTATCTGTGCCTTTGCAATGCCGTCACTTCCGTATATTGTTATCATATTCTAATGCCGTTTTAATGTCGTTATAATTGTGGCTGCGGTTCACGGAAAGTCACGTAGAACCTGCTGGCCTGCTTCCCTTCCTTCCAAAGGTATGTCAGGGGTTCGTAGTCGCTCGATTCTTTGTAGAATACATGCAATGTCATATCAAGGTCTGGAAAAAAATATCCAGCCATCCGTCATCCCCTTGTTTCAGAAAAGCAACAAAGCCTCTGTACTGTTCGAGCCATTTGTTACGAGTATCGGCGTAAAGGGCGAAGTAAAGTTTCACGTCACGAGCCTGGTTTTTCACGTCCAGAACGGATGAGTATTTTTCCCCATTCTCTTCGCGAATATCTACCGCCACATGGGTTTTTGTTTTTGAAGGGGCCATGATTGCCTTCAGGTTATTCCTATCGCCCCGTTTCTTTTCAACGAGAAAAACACCATATTCCTTCCAGACGTCCACCTCGTTGATAAATATCTTACCTCCTAATACCGCATCCATATCATTTTACTTTTATACCGTCACGTTCCATTTTCTTTATATAGTTATTGATCTCTGCAAGGTGCTTTGCACTGGTACCGGTGTTCTCCTCAATCTTCTGCAGATGATCGATGGCAACACCCATCTGTTCGCTTACATCTTCCATCCTCTCATCAATACTTGCCCAGTGCATCTGCCCGGAAACAAAAAGTCCTTCCAGTTTGCTCCCTTGATCCTGGCTCATTGCATCAAAACTGCCGGACTTACCGCTTTGTGACGTGCCTCCGGAATCCAAATCAATACCGGCGGCATCCGCCATTGCGTCCAAACGCTCTCCGGCTTCCTGCATGGCTTGTTCAAAACGTTCACGCCAGTCTGACAGGTAGTCCTTGTCTGCGGTACCGTCAATAAATGCTTCTGACAGTTCGTTATACAAAGGTTGCAGCACCTTGGAAAGGTCCTGATACATGAAGGCATTTAATACTGCTTCTGCCAATGTATCCTCTGTAAATTCTCCCAACTTGCTGATGTCACTTCTCATTTCCTTTAGTGCATCTTTTGCACTTGAAAGGAAGCTGTCGAATGAAACACCCATTACCATTTCCCGCATTGTAGAGTAGCATTCCTCAATGTTCTGGACCAGTTCCTCAACCGTTTTTCCGCTATCCACCCATGCCTCGTAATAGTCACGGGCGGCATCGCTCAGTTTGTTTTGGTTGTAGTACAGTTCTATCTGCTCCGCACTCATACCGCGGAGGCTATGAGTAACAGAACCTCCATTTAAGGAGTTACCCCATTCCCAATGTGCATCACTTCCCTGGAGCTTGTTCCAAAGATCATCATAAACCGCCTGTTCCGCCTTGAGGTCCTGTTTTAATTGTGAAAGTTGCTCAGACTGCGCCTCCCAGACTGATATGCTGGACGGTTTGGCATAGCCTTTCTCCACCAGCCAGTTCAGCAGTTCCACGTCCTTGATAATATCACTTATCAGACTTTGGTTGGCTGCGTATTCCTCGTTACGTTCCCGGATGGCGCGGTTTGTTTCAATTTCGGCAATATACCATTCGCGCTTCATCTCTTCCATCTTTTCCTTCCAGCTCGTGAACATGGAAATAATAGACCCAAGTCCGCTTAACGTATTGGTGATACCACCGACAATGTCTCCGGAAAAAATCTGTCCTATACCGGTTCCCATATCCATAGCCCCATCAACAAAGGTCATCATCTCGTCGATGGACTGTGCGAAACGGTCACCGAATACGGCACCGAGGGAATCTCCCCAGCCACGGATTGTAGAAGTGAGTTCCTTTCCTTTGACATTAAAGTCTTTCAAAGCTCCGGATATGTCACCGTCTTTTTTGATGGCTTTAAGCAGGTCATCATAAGAGGTCTTGAATGCCTTGAACGGATTGCCTTTCTCCAGTTCCTTCTGTATTTCCTTCACACGCTTCTGCATCCGCTCGAATTCGGCTACGGTAACCGTCACCTGTTTCTTAACGAAATTTCCGTTCTCATCCTTTGCCGGTACCGAAAGTGAAACACCGCCGGAACCGACCTTTGCACCGGATAGCACATCCTTTGCCTGGGCATAGAAATCTGACAATGCTTTATACCCTTTTTCGGAAACGTCACCGAATAGTTTGCTGTAAAAATCGGACGCTCTCAGTATGTCTTCTTCCAATGAAGCTATTTCCTCTTTGTACTTCTCTGTTCTGGCAGAAATGGAGGATTCCACGTCAGATGTATCAGCCCCGGATTCCTTTAGCCGTGAGAGTTCCAGGTTGTAAGCGGCCATATCCTCACGATACTTGCTGTCAATGTCACGGCGACGCTGGTCGTAGGATTGATATTCCTGCAAAAGAGCTTCCAGTTTTTTCTTTCCTTTGGCGACCTCACTTCCTTCAACGTCACGCACGCCGTTTTCCATACGGCCATGTGCCTCGGCATAAGACTGCACAAACCCCTGACTTTGTTCTTTTGTCAGTGTGCCGCCCTGCGCCGCACGAAGGCGGGCTTCCTGTTCATTGATTTCGGCAATTTCCTTCTCGTAATTCAGGCGTATCTGGCGAATCCGTTTATCGCTTCCTTCCTTCATCTTATCAATGGCCGTCTGTTCATCCTTCCATTGCTGTTCGCGCAATTCTTTCGTTTTACCGGCATAAGACACAATACGGAGGACATCACTTTGCATGGCGTCAAATTCGGCCTGATATGCCTCTTTCTCCGCTTTCTGACGGGAGGATAGATTCTGGCTTCTGGCATCATCCAATGCAAGCCTCTGTTCGTCGGTAAGACCGTCCGTGCCGGTGGTAAGACCGGCTTTCTGATTTTCGCGTTTCCATTTAGCCTCAAGTTTGGCTATCTCATCATTTTTGGCCTGGTATTCATTATCCAGCTGACGCAGTTTTTTTTGCAGACCTTCTTCCATCGCCTCAATCTCCGCCGCATCATTTTTCCGTTGCAGTTCCACCAGTTCCTGGCCGAGCTGTTCCGCCGACTTCTTTTCACGTTCAGCTTCTCTGTCCGCCTTTTCTTTCGCCTTGTTTTTCTTTTCGGCATCCTTGTTGTCTTCCGGTTTTGTCCGGTCGTATTCCTTTTTGGCAAGGTCAAGCGCATCCTTAAGCTCCTTGGCCTTCTTTTCGTATTCCTCCTGTGTCAGACTATTGGATGTGTCCGAAAGGAAATCATTGTAGGCTTTCAATGCCTCTTCATATTCTTTTCTGGCCGTTTCAGCCCAATCCGCGCTGGAGTCTTTTTTCAGGTTACGCTTGTTCTGCTCCGAACGCAGTTTGTTTAGCTGGTATTGCAGTTCGTCGCGGCTGTAAGTTCCTGTAAGACGTCCGTCGCCGTATGTTATTTTTCCGTACTTCTTTTCCTGTACGGACATCAGGGCAAGAAGGTTCTCGCGCTGTTTGATTTGCTGTGCGAGTGTATCGTTGCTTACCCCCGTCAAATTCTCGAAATACGCATTCACGCTTTCTTTTCGTGCCTGTGCTGATAGTGTCTTACGTTTATTCTGAAGGTTTTTCAGTTCTGATTCCTCAGAAGAAGATAGCCCCCCGATTTTCATTGTATAGGCAACACCACCACTGGCTGTATAAGTCTGATAGCGTTCGGTAGCTTTTTTCGCCTCAAGCTCTTTAATTCGTGCATTGACCTGGTGCAGTTCGTTTTCCGTTTTTGTAATTGAGGAACCAGCCTCCAGTGCAGCAATTTCTTCCTTGATACGCTTGATGTTTTTCAACTTTTCATATTCGGTGTCGTATTTGGCGAATATATCCGGGTATTTCTGTTCCAGCCTGTTCAGTGCCTCTCGTCTTGTATCAGTGGCAAGGCTCTCATCACCGGCAACATTGCATAATTCTTCCATTTTACGACGGTGCTCTTCCTCGGCCTCTATCGTTTTCTGCTTTGCTGCTTGGTAATCTTCCTCTGCTTCCCTCAAACGTTCTTCCTCGTTCTTCATCGATATCGTTGCCGCTACGACTCCGGCAATCAGTGTTGCCACAAGTACATAAGGATTAGCAAGCATAGTAGCGTTAAGCATCTTTTGCGCCTTTTCCACAAGCACCAGCCATCCGTAGTGTATTGTCTCGGCAGTTGTCAATGCTCCAACACCGGCAGTCTGCAGGGCTTGCATGGCGGTGACGGCCATGACTGCAGTTTTATATACTCCGTAAGTTGCAACAAGTCCGACCAGAACACGTCCGACCTGCTCATAATGTTCAATCAGATAGGAAACGCCACTCAACGAACTGTTTATAATGCCTTCAGAACGGTTCCCTATTTCATTGAACATGGTGGATATACTGTCTTCAATGTTGGATATCTGTCCGGTAATGGTCTTGCTCTGTTCTTCCATGAGGTTATAGAACATGCCGCCCTCATTGGTAAGGTTCTGCAGTGCTTTCTGGACTTCCGGGAATCCGACTTTTCCAGCTTCAACCATTTCACGTACCTTGCTTTCTGCTACCCCTAAAACATTGGCCAATTCACGACCCAAAGGAATACCTCTGCCGACAAACTGGTTGTAGTCCTGGGTGTACAATCGGCCTTGTGTCATTGTTGTGCCGTACAGATAAACCAAATCATTTAAGGGCTGGTTCAGTCCGGCTGCGATATTGCCCAGACGAATGAGGTCGTCATTTACGTTTTCCACGTTCTCACCGTATGCGAGCAGCTGCCGGGCACCGTTGGCTATTCCCTGCAGGTCAAAAGGAGTTGTCGCGGCTGTACGAATAAGCTGATCCATCAGTTCGGAGGCTTTTTCCTCACTTCCGAGCATTGTATTGAAAGACACCTCCAGCTGCTGGAACTCACCGCGAACCTTGATGATATTCTGAACAAGCTGCTGCACGGCAAAAGCACCCGCAATCTTGGATGCAGTATTTTTTACCGATTGGGCTTGTCTGTCAAGCCGCTCCATTTCCGATGTAGCACTGCTTGTCTTGACTTTCAGCTCATCTACTTTTCGACCGGCTTTGTCAAGTCCACTGGTAAGCCGGTCTTTCATCAATATTTCTATTTCTACAGGTTTTACACTCATTTCTTAAGGTTGCTTTGAAAGAATCCTACGATTTCATTAGCCTCATCCTCGGCACTCTTCTCCTCTTTTTTCTTCCGTATGTACCGTGGGGCATCGGCCAGCATCATTATCAATGTCTGGAAGTTTACTCCTTCCAGGATATACTTTACACTCCAGCCGGTGGCGTTTGCTATCTGCCAGACAAACCCAAAGGGGCTATGGGAGGGCTCATAGACCGTCTTTAACTCCCCTTTATCTTTTGGCTCAGTTTCAGCCTCAGTTTCATCGGATTCATCTTCTCGGCTGATCTGATAATACTCGTAAAAGGGTCCGTCCCTAATAGCATGATAAAATTGTGCATCGCCGCCTCAAGGTATTCCTTTTCCATCCAGTTCCTGACCCACCATGCCGTGAAACCAACGAGAAAATGACGACTCCACCATCCTCTGCATAATGTGTAGGCTATCATCCGGCTTATCCTTTTACCGTGCAAGGCGATAAAAGCCATTTCTTCTTCTTTGGTGAATTGTTTTATTTCTGCTGCAGTTACTCCCAAAGACAGATATACCTGTGCCAGACGCATCAACCCTCCCATACGTGGTCGGCGCATAGTAACACGGAGCTTAATCGGCCTTTTGATGAATGGAACGTGAATATCCTTTAAGGGGACGGACACGCCCCTGTCTAACAAGGCGGCCGCCCCCTCATGCTGAATAATACGCTCTGTATCCTTGTCCATACGTTAATCTTCTGCTGTGTCGTTGATTTCGTATGGTGCCGTATCCGGTTCATCCGGTTGATTCACCTTGAGCTGGCATTCCAGCTTTGATACTTCTGTAAGAGTCAGCTTACCTCCAAGGTTTGACAGAATGGTGCCGTTTGGAATAGTCATCGTTTGACCACTTACAAACTGAATTTCCCAAGGTCCTCGCAATTCAACAAGTTCTGTCGGAGCTTTCCAACCTGTATAACTACCTGTTGATCCGACCAACGTACCTCCCAGAACAGCCTGAATATTCTCATAATCCAACTGGATGAGATTGAATGTTGGCGCAATGGTGGCATTTTTATTGGCCAGTGTAAGTACAGGAGCACCTACCACCTGTTCGGCTTCTACATCTGTACTCTCAGCTTTTGAACCGCCCCAGTCCCAGCTTCCTTTTTCTATATAGCCAATTTCCTTACTGTTGAACTTTACCACGGCAATGCCGTATATGAATTTCTTATTTGCCATCTTTATTCCGTTTTAGATTGATATATATCGCTATTGCTGTCAAAATGCTCAATAGTATTCCTATCCCGAATCCACAAAAGAACGTTTTAACGGGATTCGAACGCTGTTTTACTTCCGTTTCGTACAAACTGGCCATTTCCTCGTAAGCCTTCTGATATGATGCAGACTTCTTTTCATAGTATTCTACCAGAATTTGCAGACTGTCACAACTGGCATATACAGTAATTACGTCTTTGTTACGGCTTACTGAAACGTTGGCTTGGCCACTTTTTCCGCTGTACGATGCCATCGGAGGTAACTTCATCAGACTATCAGCCTGTATCTCCAATTTCACCTCCGATTTCGGTACCGTTTCCGTCCGTATCAGGCGGACTTCGCTGTCCAGACTGTCCGTCATCGTCCGTACCGCTTCCATCCGGGTTTCCTGTTGCGTTGTCTTTCGTGTGCTCACGCACCCCACGCAGCACAGGACAATCATCATGATGCTTGCAACTGTTAGCAGTATCGATGGCTTTGCGAAGACGGGCCATTTCACGTTTGGTGGCTTGCAGATCTTTCCGTGTCGCATTGAGTTCATCTTTTAATGGTTCGACAATATTGTTTACAAGTATTCGGGTGGCATGCTCAGCGTTGTCAATACGCACTGTTTCGGCTTCCGCCTGTGCCTTCTCAGCATCCGCGTTGGCCTGTTTGACTTTTGCCTTGAGTGTCACAATGCCAATCACGGTTGCCAGGAGGGTGCCACCCAGTACGAAATTGATAATTTCACTGAGCTCCATCTTTATAACATTTTACTGTTTGATACCTATTGATTTTAACCACTTTGGCACATCAAAACTCGGACATGCCTTTGCCGCAAGCTGATTATGTCCGACAATGCGGATATCAGGAAAGCGTTTGTGAAAGTCCTTCACGTATGCTTCCATTGCTTTCAACTGTTCGGATGTACGGGTGTCTTTAGGCGTCTTACCGTCCTTTGCGACACCTCCTGCATAAACCACATGACGTGACACGGAATTATATCCGGCAACCCCATTGGTTATTTCCCAGTTGTCAACATTCGCATCCTCGTTATTATCAACAAGACGTTCTACCGTTCCATCAAGATGTATCATATCCGTATAGCCTACCTGTTTCCAGCCACGCCCGCCCTTGCTTACCGGGCCGGTGTGCCATGCTCGTATCTCATCAGAAGTTACTTCACGGCCTTCTGGCGTGGCTGTACAGTGTAAGACTAAATATTTCAATTTCCTCATTGTTATTCAGCTTTATATCCACTGGTCATAACAACACCTGCGTCTGCTTTCTTAAACATGCAGATAAAGTAATGACGGAAGTTTATTTTGTTACGCTGATATTCCGGATCTGTCTCTGCTGCGCTGTAGTACATCTTTGTCGAGCCGGTAGCTTTGAACACGCGCTGCGTATAGAAGGCAAACGAACACTGGAATTCTCCAGTCTCTGCAGTTGCTCCAACAGTCTTCTTGTTGCCGGATGTATCATACAGAGGGTTATTACCAAATTCATAAATGTCAAAGCCATACAAACGACCAATTTTTCCTTCTGTTTGGTTTATATTGTATTGCTCCTTGAATTTCTGGTCTGCCATCAACAAGTCATTTACATGGTCACTGCACAATACCAGGCGGCGTCTGTCAGCAGGAACTTTAAGGTCATCCAATGATGCTTTCATTCGAACCAAATCCGAAGGAGTAAGACGTAAACGTCCTGTTTCCTCGACACGTTCCCCGGTAGTGACCAGTACTGGAGTCTTAGTTGTATTTTTGGAAGCGCACAATGCGTGGGCTGCCTTGGCAAACTTTGCATCATTGATGGCATTTGAATGGCTTTCTTTTACTCTCGACATTTTGTCGTAGCTGATAGCATACAGCTCATCGTCTGTAATAGGGGTCACCTTGGTCTGGAACTTATCCAGTTCAATGGCTATATCACTGTCGTCCAATGCCTGTAATGGGATGGGGTATGTCGTATTGTTGACAAGAACATCCGGGTCTACACCGACATCCACCAGATGAATGACATCATTGTTCACCAAGGAGGAACTATCAGGGATTCCGTCAAGCCATGTTCCCTCCAGCAGACCACGCAATGCTTTCACCATTTCACCGGTCCAAATTTCCTTATACACTCCGGCACGAAGCACGCCCGACGGCATTGCGTCACCAAACAGAGCGGCCACTGCATTCATACCGACCGCACCAGTGACAGGAGAAATTCCGGCAGCTACCGCCAGCATGCCACCTGTCAGACAGTTGAACAGGACGGCAGCCAGCAACATCAAAGTTTTCTTTTTCATTGTTTCCTTGTTTTATAGGGTTTTACATTCAGATTTCACACTCCATGCCATACTCGGCCTTATACAGTCGTTTGTATTCTTCCGGCTGTTTCTCGCGCATTTCTTCCAGTTTATCCGACGGAACTTCACTCAATTTCTTATAAGTGGCCGTCGTTGCGGTTGATGCGCCTCCCTGATGTCCAATTACTGCGCTCAGTTTTACTTGTGGCGACATGGCTTCAAAGGTCTTTTCCAAGTCTTCCACACCGACCTTTTTTCCCAGTTCCACAAACTGCTGTTTCTTGTCTGCACCGATTCGCTTCTCCGCGATGGCTTTTTCTACAACCGATGTAATACGTCCAAGTTGCAAGGTCTCATTTTCTTTTCGCAGTTTCTCTTCATTATCCTTGGAGGCCTTAAGTTCAGCAATTTTTGTACTGATAGCCGTCTCGTCCGCCGTTTCCGGCAAGCCCAACTGCAGGGCAATAATTTTCTGATCCATGTCTTTTGATTTTTGAGGTTTATTGTTCAACAATGGAAGGAGGCATTCACCATCCTTACCGAGATTTATCACTGTACCATTCTTTTTCAGGACAATGGCGTCATCATTGGAACCTATGTCCACCAATGAAACTTCAAACAGCTTGCTTTTTGTTACGGTTGGCCGGGTCTGTCCTTGCACCAGATGCTCATTTGCATCACTCAGTTCAAGAATGTCTATACCGACACTCACCATGCGCAGACTCCCGAACTCATACTGTTTCTTGCAACGTTTCGATAGTTCGGTGGCTTCATCAAACACCAGTTCCCCGGTAACCTCGCCATCCTCCACTTTCAGGTCTTTTACAAAACCTATGACATTGCCGCGCTCATGCATGTACAGCAATACAGGGTTGCGCTGGTATTGTTCCACATTCATACCTTCAGTCAGTACACGGGAACCGTAGCTGTTCAGGCTGTCATTTGATATTCGTACTCTTTTACCATTCATTTTGCTTTCGCTTTTTGCGTTTTACGCTGCAATATTACAGAGCAAAAGACTGGCCGCCAAAAAAGTGTGAAATGGTTGCACACTTCTATGCAACCGTTTCCTATCTTTTTTGTAGTCAGCCTGGAACAATGCAATTTTGCTGTAAAATACAGCACGTATTCAACATTTTACAAGATATGAAGAAAGCAGACATTGAAAAGAAAAAGTCGCTCGGAAGGGCCCTATACCTTTCCGGGATGGAACAGACTGAGATTGCCGACAAGATAGGTGTCTCACGTGTCACCGTTTCCAAATGGTGCTCAGCTGAGGGCTGGAAAGAAGCAAGAGCGGCAAAAAGCATCACCCGACCGGAACTGGTCAACAAATTATTGTTGACTATTGATACACTTATCGAACAGGTGAATGAGTCCAAAGATGCCAGCCTTATTGCCGGTCTTGGGGACAAGCTGGCCAAATTGTCATCGGTAATAGAAAAGCTCGACAAGAAGGCCAACGTCGTTGATGCCATTGAGGTTTTTATGGCCTTTTCCAAATGGCTTGAACACAGGGCTCAGACAGACCCGGAACTTACTCCGGACCTCATCAAGGCCATCAACAAGTATCAGGACAAGTATATAGTCGAAAGCATGGGCGCAAGTCTGGGGAGGTAATTTATGGCTACTCAAGCGGAAATAAAACAAAGGTATGCGGAATGGCAGGAGCATTGTAAGCACATCCAGTCCATCACCGATACAGCACTGCTGGCAAAAGAAACACCGGTTGAAAAAGACAAACGCATCAGACGTTTGCAGAAGGATTATGCCGCCTTTTGTGAATATTACTTTCCGCATTTTCTCCAGTTGCGCGATAAGGTAACCGGTGAAGTCATCCGTACAATACACAACGCTCCGTTCCATAACGCGGCTGCTACCAAGGTGAAGAATACCCCGAATCTGAAAGCCGTATTCAAATGGCCGAGAGGTCATGCAAAGTCCACACACTTTGACATATTCATGCCACTATGGTTGATGTTCCAACCCAAACGGCTCATCAACTTCATGGTCGTGGTAGGTAAAAGCGAGGACAGTGCTATTCGTCTGCTCTCTGACATACAGGCAGAACTGGAATTCAACAATCGTATCCTTGCTGACTTCGGGGAGCAAAAAAGTGTGGGCGACTGGCAGGAAGGCGAATTCACATCACAGTCCGGTGTGAAGTTCCTGGCCTGCGGACGTGGGCAGTCACCTCGTGGTCTGCGTGAACGTGAAGCGCGTCCGGACTATATTGTAATCGACGACCTTGACGATGACGAACTTTGCCGCAACGAGAAACGTGTCAAAGACCTCACAGATTGGGTAAAGGAAGCCCTATTCGGTGCGTTGGATGTAGGACGTGGCCGTTTCATTATGGTAGGGAACCTCATATCCAAGACCTCCGTACTGGCCAATATTGCCTCCACCAAAGGCGTATATGTGTCCGAAATAAAAGCCGTGGACAGGGATGGCAATCCAGTATGGAAAGAGAAATGGACAAAAGAAGAGGCGCAGGAATACCGCGATTTCGTGGGATACCGGGCATGGGAGAAAGAAATGATGCACAACCCAATCAAGGACGGCACCATATTCCGCCACGACTGGATACGTTTCAAGAAGGTGCTGCCACTCGAAAAGTATGACCAACTTGTGTGCTACACCGACCCCTCGTTCAAGTCCACCACGGCCAACGACTACAAGGCATCGCGCCTGTGGGGAAAGACCGGTTCCGAACTCCACCTTATTGACTGTTATGTGCGACAGGACACCGTGACCGGCATGGTGCGCTGGCTTTACGACCTGCACGAACGTACACGCGACAAGGCGGCCATCCTATTCTTCATGGAGGCGAACTTCATGCAGGACATCATACTGGACGAGTTCACCGAGGAGGGCAACCGTCGGGGCTACCAGTTGCCCATCATGCCGGATATGCGCAAGAAGCCGGAGAAGCTCCAGCGTATCGAGGCAGTTTCGCCTTTGTGGGAGCGTGGGTTCGTTTGGTACAACGAGGCATTGAAGGATACCCCGGATATGCAGGTCGGCATAGAGCAGACGCTTGCCCTGGAACGTGGCAGCCGTGTACATGATGATGCTCCGGATGCTGACGAAGGGGCCATCTGGATTCTTCAAAAGCATACAAGACAACAGATTTATAAACCGAGGCTTGGATTAAGACGCCATTCCTCTAAAAACAGTTGGTGATATGTTCAAATTGATAAAAGATTGTTTGTTCGCCTGGAAATACAGGCGTGCCGTAAAAAGGGCAATAAAACTTTCAAAACTATACGGCATGAAGTTTTATGTGATTTATCTGAACGGCAGGTTGAAAGTCGTGCCTAAAAAAACCATTAAGGAACTGGTGGCACGCCACCGCTTTCGCAAGGGGATAACCGTACAGGATATTGAAAAACGCGCCCTGTTCGTAACGCACTGAAAGGAGGTACTTATGTTCATTACAGATGAGGATTATAAAGTGGTCATCGGAGAAAACGCATTGAAGGTGGTTTCACAAGTCAGTACGGAGAACCGTACCAATGCCGAAATGGAGGCACAGGAAGAAATAGCCGGGTATTTGCGCCCGAAATATGACTGCACGGCCATATTCTCCGCTGAGGGGGATGTACGCAATAAGCTCGTAGTTATGTACTGCTGTGATATAGCACTTTATCACATGGCGGCTTCCTTGCCACAAAAAATGGGCATGGAGATACGGAAGGAACGCTACGAAAGAGCCATTAAGTGGCTGGAGGGGGTGCAGTCTGGAAAGATAATCCCGGATTTGCCGGTTGTCTTGGACGAAGAAGGACAGCCGGTAAGCGGTACATTCATCTATGGCTGTCAGAAAAAACAACGTTATAACTGGTAGGATTATGGGAATATTGAAGGATATAAGACAATACTTCACAGGCCATGATGGTCGGGTGCTGCATACAAAATATGGGGACTTCAACCTTTCAAAAGAAGGTGACCGTAAGAAAATAAAAAAGATGGTTGTCGAACTGCAACGGACAACCGATGCATTGACACGTAAGGATATCCAGGATTGGCGTAATGCTTGGCAACTGGCAATAAACATAGACAGCCCTAACCGTCAGTTACTTTATGATATATACCGCGACGTGGATGCTGACTTGCATCTGTCCGGATGTATTGATCAACGCAAAGGTTTTGTCATGTCACGGTCTTTCAAGATTGTAGGGCCGGACGGTAAAGAGTCGGAGGATGCGGCTCATTACTTCAACCAGGCATGGTTCCGCCAGCTGATGAAGCTGTCGCTTGATTCTGTTTATTGGGGGCACTCGCTGATTGAACTGGGGGAGGTCGTTACTGACGGAGACGGGTGTATATGTTACGACGGAGTTAAACTCATTCCGCGTAAGCATGTAATTCCTGAATATGGCAGGGTTATAACTGACCTTGGACAGGATTGGACAACCGGCATTGAATACCGCAAGCCTCCGTTTACGGACTGGCTGATCGAAGCAGGAGAGCCTGACGACCTCGGTAAATTCCTTAAGGCGGCTACTCAGACCATACCGAAAAAGAATGCATTGGCGTTCTGGGACACATTTGCCGAAATATTCGGTATGCCAATGCGTATTGCAAAGACTACTACACGCGATGAGAAAGAACTTGCCAAGATGGAAAAGATGATGGACAGTATGGGCGCAAGCCTTTGGGGAGTATTCCAGGAAGGCACTGAAATCGAGGTCGTGGAAAGCACCAAGGGGGATGCCTTTAATGTGTACGACAAGCGTGTGGACAGGGCGAACTCCGAACTTTCCAAGCTCATCATCGGCCAGACTATGACAATCGAGGACGGCTCCAGTCTGTCCCAGTCGCAGACACACCTTGAGGTATTCGAGAACCTTGTTGACGATGACCGCACCATGCTGGCCAACATCGTGAATAATCAGCTCATACCACGCATGGTAAAGCATGGGTTCCCGATTAAAGGGCTGCGCTTTGAATGGGACGATTCAGTGGACTACACCCCGGAGCAACAGGTATCCTTCGAAACGATGGTGGCAGACCGTTATGAAGTTGACCCGAAATATTTTGCCGAAAAATATAATATGCCGGTAGGTGAAAGACGTAATTCCGGGACTTCCCTTATTGGAAAGAAGGGTAAAGAAGATGATGATGACAAGAACAGGCAAAAAAATGCACGGCCTTTTTTCGATTAAGCCCCGATGATTATTCGGGGCTGCACAGCCGCTATTCCATTTTGCTTGGAAACAGTTCGCATCTGTCTGCCGATGGCGATATCCCATCAGAGCTTAAGGAAAAACTCAAGTCAGCTTTTCAAGGAATGATGCAAGCTCTTTATAAAGAAGAAGGGGCATCGCTACGCATCGGCATTCTGGCAGAACCGGCAGCACAGGAATTCATCGGTCTGCACGCAGATACATTGAATAACTCTTTCCAGCAAGTGGAAATGTCGGACATCATGAGGAAAAGACTCAGCCGGTCGAATTATGTCTTTTCGGGCATGAAGGCTTTTCATGAACTTAACGAGTCGTTCCCGTCCTTATTGGATGAGAACGGCAATAGAAAGACATTCGAACGCTTCTTGAAAGACGTGCAAAGCATTGATGACACTTACAATTCCAACTACCTTCGTTCGGAATACAATTTTGTACAGTCCTCTGCTGAAATGGCAGCCAAGTGGGAATCTTTTATGCAAGATGGCGACCGGTACTATCTGCAGTACCGCACGGCTAACGACGGAAAGGTTCGTCCGGAACATGCCGTATTGCATGGTGTCACCTTGCCTATCACAGACTCGTTCTGGGAAGAATACTACCCGCCAAACGGATGGAATTGCCGTTGTACTGTAGTCCAGGTTCGCAAGTCGCGTTATCCGGCTACACCGCACGATGAAGCAATGGCACTCGGAGAGGAAGCCCTGCAGTATGATACGAAAGGGATGTTCCGTTTCAATCCCGGAAAACAGGAAAAATCCGTACCGGACTACAATCCGTACACTACCAGCCGATGCCGGGACTGCGATATAGCCAAAGGAAAGGCTAAACTTTCCAAGGCGTTCATACCTGACAACGAGCTGTGCCAAGCATGTCTGTTATTGCAGAAATGCGTGGCGGACAAAACTAAATCGGAAAGGGCAATAGAGAGGACGCACTACCTTCATACGATGGAACCTTTGCTTAAGAAGTCCGTAACACTTAAAACCGAAAATCGGGATATCCGGGTTGGCTTCACTATTTATGGCAACAAGCATCTGTTCAGTGATACCTTCGGACGTTCGTCTGTTTTGACGAAAGATGACCTCGCCACACTTGACAAGGTGTTGGCGGCTGCTGAATTCATTGAATCGTCACCATTGACACACCAGCGTAACGATGGAATTGAGCGGTTCTTCTATTATGAAGCAATCGTCAGGGGTAAAAAAATAAGGTTGAACGTAGCAAAAAAGGTGTGGAAACAAAAAAGCGGATATATACAGGAAAGCTACTTCTTATATTCCGTTAACGACATAGAAAAATAAAAAAGCACTTCAGGCGGAGCTTAGGACTAAAATGCCAGGTTTCCATTCCTTCAGTGCTTGGATTGCAAATATACAAACAATTTATCAAAACAAATTCATTATGAACAAAATTATCTCTTTTTTGAAAGAAAGTAACCGATGGAAGCATCTTGTTGGGGGCTTTTTAGTTGGATTATGTGCATGCTCTTCTTTTGGGGCATTATATTCATCCGCTGTTGCCGCATCGTGTCTTGAATTAAAGGATAAACTACATGGGTGTCCTTGGGATTGGTTAGATTGGATTTTTACTGTGATTGGCGGGGTAATAGCATGTGCCTCATGGATGTTTATTAATTAAATGAAAGTAAAAAGGCAGTGTATTGTATTACCAATGTACTGCCTTTTTTAATTTATTCTGTTTCACTTAAAATTATCTTTGAAACATCATCCTTTTTCAGAAGAAAATCTTTAACACATGTCTTATAATAGGTACCTTCTCCAAACCATTTTATTTCTATCTTATTGTTAGACGAATATATGGTGTCGCTTTCTTCCATGGAAGACAACTCTATTAAAGGTGAAGTTAATTGTTGACTTTGGATATAGATATTTGCATGCGATTCATTACGAAATATTACACGATAATCATTTTCTATTGGAGGCAATTCTATATCCTCGTGACATGAGCATAAGAACAAAATTAAAATTAAAAAACTTATATTCCACTTCATAAAATATTTTTTGCTACAAAGGTATTTATTTTTCCAAGGAGCGGAAAACAACACATCTATAAATTTCAATATTCTCCACAATATCTTCGTGATTATGGTTGGTGTCGCTTTCCACCAGGTCAAATTCCTTAAAGGTCTCCCCCTCCATGCAGCTAAGGGTTTCGTGTATTTCCTCAAGCAGGTCGAACACTTCCAGGCTTTCTTCCTTGAATAGGCTGTCGTCACTCATACTGCCAGCCCAGTCGGTTACTACATGCAAAGCGATTTCCGGCTCCGCACGATATTCCATTCCCGGCACGATAGCGTTCCACCTGATGGGCCGGAATTCCACGAACACCGCCGGTCGTGCCCAATTCTCCTCCTGCTCGATAAATTCTACATTATGGTTCCATAAATCAATGTGCTTAATGGCACCGCCGCCGACCTCTTTCAGACGGTCGCACAACATTTGGTATACTTCCTTTCTCATTTCCTTTCTATGCTAAAATCCATATCAAAATAATCGTTCAGATTCTCTTCAATTATCTCACGCACAATACGCTCAACTTCAGGCCCTGTACCGAGGAATCTTCGCCGAGGTATGCGAATGGTAGTCCCGGCACGTTTGAGGGCCATAAAACGCCAGAAATCGGCCTCTGTGGAAAGCTGGCGCGTCCTCTTGTCATTCCGCCGTTCACCATTCTTTTTCCGCCCGAAACTTCCGGTGGCCTCATAATATTTGTGCCAGAAAAAACGCTTCATTTTCTCAGTCACCACTATCTCTCCTCCGTCATTGTGGATGGCTGCATACGGCAAGTCGGTATAGAACGTTATACTGTCATCTGTTGTACGGCTCCGTACACTACGCCGGAGTGTGCCTGTATCCACCAATATCGTACCGCCCGGACGTGTCGGGCTTTTCCTTCGTGCCCAGGCATCATTAAAAAAAGCCTGACGTTCGAAGTTCCTGTCAAACTCATCGCCAAGCTCCACCCGGATATCAGACAAAATCCGGCGTATAATACTCTTTGTGTTCTTATCCATTCTGTTCGTTATCAAACTTAAAATATAGCTGGGTATCTTCTGGCATTTCGTTTTTGGGGTTGGCGGAGGCCTTCAATATGTTATAAAAAGTCCTTTCGCTGATACCATACACAGGATATATGTACCTTCGCCATATTTCCCTGTTCGGGACACCTTTCTTGACGTAAAGGTCATATATCCTGTTGATGTCAGCGACACGTTTCTGATAACTTACACCATGTCGATTCCCCATATTTTGATACTGTCAATCCATAACCTGTTCTACTTTTGGCTTATAAGGACGGATGTCAAGCGTCATTTCGCAACTTACCGTCACACGGCCACTTCCTTCACACTGCGGGCATACTTCTGTCTTTTTTATGAAGCGTCCCGAAATGAGCACGCCCTTGCCGTGGCATTTACGGCAAAGGGCAATTTTGGGTTCTTTTGTTACATGATTTTTCATGCTGCGTCTTCTTTCTTTGGTTCTACATAAAAGGTCTCGTCTTGAGCTACCTGAATTCCACATTTAGCCATCTGTGGTAACATATCTTCCGTATCACGGTCAGCGAGCAGCTTGTCCTTGGCTATCTCCTCTGTCTGTCGCACATATCCGGGAAGGAACTCTTTTACCAGCTGTAATGCGCTCGCCCAGGTAAAGCCCTTCAGTGTTTTCAGTTTCGGGGTACCGGTACGGAAACCTATCACGCCGTGTGCCATCTCCAGACTTTTCTTCTTAGTGAACAGGTCTGCCTGATTCTCTGTTGCATAGGCTTGTAATGTATCAAATGCCTTTGCCTTTTCATCCTCAAGCTCGGCAAGTTTACTGGCATACTTTTCGCGGATCTTCGCACACTGCAGTTCGATTTCTGCCGTAATTTTCGCACTCTGGGCATCTGCTTTTGCATAAACGGCAAATGCTTCATCTGCCACTTCTCTTGTAACACCGGTGATAATCACCTTTTTTTCTCTTTTTGCCATAATCGTTCGTTTTAATAGTTTGAATTTGTTTTATTCTTCTTCATAATTCTGCATTTCAGGTTCTGCATCAATTAAACAGGCCTCGTGTTGGGTGTACGCCCAATCTGCAAGTTCATTAAAAAACTCTGCAGCTTCTTCATTTTCCATATTCAAGGTCTCTTCAGTTGCCCATTTTGTCAATACATTCAATGCTTGTTGAGATTTACTGTTCATATCATTTAACATTTTGGGGCGTTCGGGTCTATCAGGACATACCCTATACCGACCGCCGGTTTAACTTTCTGTTCTTGTTTTTCCCTCAAACCGCCTTTGCGCTGAATGCTGCGCAGCTTGACGGCAAGTTGTTCCAATTCCTCTGCGCTAATTTTCCCAAACGGTTTTCCGGCTATTCTGGGATGCTTGCAGAAATCATTGATGCGTGCCCAATCAGAGGTATCAATACCCAACTTCTGCATCAGCTTCAGGCAGACACTCCGGCGGTAACGTAATTCTTCGCGCATTTTCTGTCGCCACTCATCTTTCCCGGTTAATTTTTCCAAAGCATCACAACAGGTATTATATTCCTTTCGGGTCATTTCTCGCAGACTGTCCGTGCGCTTGCACGTGTACTGTAGTACAATGCTCTTTTTGAATTCTTCCCGGTCACCTCGATAGGCTAACTTGTTGAACGAGGCATAGAACCTTGCGAAATTGGTTACTTCTTGTGCCATGTTATTCTATTTTAATGTTATCAAATAATCCATCCTTGACCATCCGCCAGATGCTGAAACAGTTGACACCATTCGGGAAAGATCTTCATTTGTAAATTCTGTTTTTATAATTTTATCACCTTGGTACTCACAGTTCGGGGATCCGAATATATGTCCGTAACTTTTTATACCTATATACCCCCATTCTTTTCGTTTTAGAACACAATCGATAAACTCACCCACAGTGCATTCTTTATTCAGAGAGACTGCGTATGGAGCCGTTTCGTCCCCTGCTGTTTTCCCAGTTTGTATAAAATGAAACTCCAACATACTTTTACCATTTATTCAAACAACACCTTAATACCGCATGAACTGGCCACGTCAAGCTCCAGCTTTGCCCCCTTTGATAATTCCCAACCCTGCAGCATATAAATAAAATCACAACCGAGCAATAAGGCAATGTCAGCCCGCATGTGCTCTCTCCAGTGCGCCTCATTCGGCAACCCGTTCTTGAACGGATTTACCGGGCTGTAGCCTTTCAGACTCAAGAAACGTTCGGCCTGATCAAATGCCTGGCGACGTTCTTCCAAATCATAATGGGCAATAGCCCCGCTGATATAAACTTTCCCGTTTCCCATATCATTCTTGTTTTGATAAGTTGTTACTTGTTTGTATAATACCGTCTTCCCACACGACATAATAGCTTCCGGCTTCACCGATAGCTCGGCCTTGGCAATATGCCTTGTATCCGACTACACGTATTTTCATGTCACATATATATTTCAGACGAACTGCACCAGCCCCCATCGGCTGACTTTTCTTTTCCTGACTGATCCAGATAAAACATTTTTTCGGAAATTGTTCCATCAGTTCAACCGCATGGGGATAATCCCAATCTGCAACTTGGAATGAGTCAATAATGATAAACTTTGGAGATTTAGGCTTTTTCAACCTACTAACGAGCTCATCGTATGTATCATCTGTTGCCACCCGAAACTTGCCTTGTACTTCATTCATGCCCAGATAACCCATGCGTTTTTGAAAGCTCTGGTTTACCTTTTCCTCATAGCTCATATACAGTACCAGCCCATAATTGCACAGTTCCTTGGCAAGCTGCATCACGAATGAACTCTTACCGCTGGCACTGGCACCGCTAATGAACCAAGATGCGTTCTCTGCCGGGAATCCAAATGGGGCACTCCATTTCTCGCCCCACGGCAGCGTCACCCATTTCATGGCCGCTATTTCTTTTGGACTGTACGCACGTTTCATTACTTACCCCTCTTTTTTCAATTTAGAAATGAATAAATCCGCCCATTTAACGGCGTTTTCTGCATCATCTTCGACAGAATTAAGAGAAGTTTTTACCCAATGTAAGAAAAGTTCCTTTGCTATCTCATACCGCCTTTTCTCCCAGTCTGTCTCGTTTGCTTTTTTCATTTCACGATGGATACCGATAACAGCATCCATTGTCTGCATTTCTATTCTTGTCATCATACTGTTGCCATTTTTAGTTTCTCAATTTCTGTATAGACTCTCCTTAATCCACCCCGTGTCTTGCGTACAATCTGTGCAATATCTGCACCTTCAGGAGCGTTCACCTTTGCCACAATCCGTGCTTGAGTAGTCAAGAATGCCTCACGTTCTTTTCCATCATCCGGGGTAACCTTGCTGTATCGGTCGCCATAACGACTAAGCATTTCGGTATATCCTACTTTCTTGCATTCTATCGAACGGTTTATTTTTTCCTTCAGACCGTCCGCGCCCATCATATACCATGCACAGCATCGTTCGGTAGCATTCCACAAAGCCTTCAACTCCAGGAAAGCCTCATACTGTAAGTCACCAGCTTCATCCAGAATAATGAGTGGATTATCAATAGACCGGAGGTAATATACAAGATCCTCGTAAACATCTGAATAACGTCCCTTGCTGTCAACACCGAACTCAGCGGCAATTTTACGCACCAGCTTCAGCTTTGTTTTTACCTGTGAGCAGTCTATGTACACGGCGTTTTTGTGGTTCTGCACGTAATATCGCGCCGTGAACGTCTTGCCGATATTCGGAATATCACAAAGGATGGCCGAGAGACTCGACTGCTGTGAAAACTCCAGCTGGGCGGTAATATACTCGAATGTGGCTGTCTTTGCAGCTTTCCATTCCATTTCACCGCGCAGGTTCACGCCCAACCTGCGGGCAATTCCTATCCAGTTTGCATCACTAAGCACTTTATCGGTCTGCCCGTTTTTAACGGCACTGTACACCGAAGTGGTGATACCAAGGGAGGCGGCATGTTTGGCGTCACTCGGATAATTGCCACGATTGGCGGCAATCGCCTCCATAATTCGTTTTTTCTGCGCTTCTGTAATCATAATCTGACGCTGTTATAATGTTATTCTAAAAGTCTTCTAATGCTGTTCGGGTGTTGCTTACATCCGGCATCCATTCGTCCGGCTCGTTTATGTTCGTCACAGAGGGCAATTCGAGGCTTTCTGTTGGCTTTTCTTCTTCCGGCTGTACCTTCGCCACGCCAACCTTTCCAATGGCGTTGTCGCGGACATATTTGCCGAAACTGCTGATTTTCTTTTGCTGTTCAATATAGTTCACCACATCTTCCTCTGTTTGTTCTGCAATTACACGGTTGTAAGTTTCAACCTTTTCTACTTTGTCTATAAACCGGTCCCCTTGGAAAATATATACATCCTGTGGTTGCCCGTTTTCGTCCGGTAAATAATAAGCGGTCACCTTATAGTTGCTCGTTTCCAGACGTTCAAGGACTGAAGTGTTACTGAGCCACCAGTCTTCATAAGCCACACGCACTGTGGAGTTTCGCCGGATGCTTGTCTCTACACGCTCGCCAATATAGCGGCTTAAGGTCAGTTTGTCATACTTGCGGAGTGTCGGGTTTATGTTTGCCACCAAAACATCCCAACGTGTCATACCAGGATATTTTTTCTGGTTTGGATGCAAGCTGTTATTCCATTCGGCATTGTCTTTCCTGTCATCTGCGACCAACTGCTCATAACTGAAATATGCAGCATCCTCGTAGGTATCATTGTACTCGTCACTTACTTTCTTGCTTTCCACGCGCCATTTGCCTTTTCCGTAGAAACGACCGATACCGGCATGGTTCTTATGGATGATACTGCGTTTCTTGGCTCCATTCAAAGGCTCTGCATATTTTTCCTGAGAATTTTGTGGGGCGCAGAAATGGACGAAATTGAATGCTACACCGGCTTGTAAAAATCCCTCTTTATATTCACTCATCAAGTGGTTTTCAACCTCAATACCGGCCGGTATTCCCCAACCGTTTCGCTCAATGAGCCGGAACATGTCACGGAAACACTCTACGACAAGCATCTGGTCTTTCTTTCTTCCATAACTGGCACCTATCACACATTGGCTTACAACATCATAAGCATAGTACGCGTGTATGCGTTGCTTGGTGTCTTTCAGCTTGCGTGTTAAGTCCACGTCATCCATGGTTATCTGCGACAAGCTGAACTCTCCGTTATGACGATGCACGTGTGGCATTTGCTCGTGCATGAAGGTCGTATATCCGGAAAGGGCATGCTCAAGAAGCAACTTGTTATTAGGTTTGTTCAGTACGTTGTTGATGGTACTTTCGCTCAATGATTTTGGTTCTCCGTTCTTGTCTGTCCAATCGTCAGGGTTGAACACCTCACCGGTATCATAATCCCAACACTCAAGCTCACCACAAACGAACGAAAGATACATCTCGTGCACATTGGTGTTGAAAGGCTTGTTTTCCTGTGCGGCAAGACTTAGAACCAGCCGTTCTGTCTTATAGTCAACCTTTCTTGCACACTGATTGCCGAATTTTCCGCTGATGAGGCACTCATAACCGTATTGCTTGTATTCGTTTACTTTTTTCCTGAAACGAAGGGTACTTGCCGGTAGGTCATGCCCGAATTCTTCACGCAATGTTTCAATGGTCGTTGACATCATGTCCCAGTTGTATTTTTCGCCCATTAGTTTGCGGTAGTCACGGCTTCTGTTGTACAGTTTGATACAGGTGTTCAGCACAGAGGCGTTCACCGCATATTTCCGGGCAAGTTCCGCTGTCGCTTTGTCACTATGTTGGCTGGCTGCCCAGTTCGTAAAGAATACGACTGCAGCTTGGTCAAGTTCATAGTTCGATATGATCCAGCCACGCAACCGGACTTCATTACCTCCAGGATAGACCTCATCGACTTTTTCTTTGTAAGCGGTGGGCAGACTATCGACAGCAACCAAGGCATAGCTTCCCGACGCACCGCCACCTCGACGCACCACATCGATACGCCCGCGTGCAGACAGTTGCTTGTAGTTTGGAAGGGTCATAATACCACCATCCACAAGCTCCCGCGCCGAAATGCATAGTTTGTTGCCGTAATATTCCATATCCGCCTCCTCTTATCTTAAAGTCAATGCCCAGTTTTGAATTTCTGGAATATCCCTTACAAGCACATTCTCATAATGGCGAACCTTCATGCCTTTATGGAATACATCACATCCGCCATCCTCACGAGAGAACTCCAATAATACATCGTTGGGTAAATACTGGCGCATATAGCCGTCTGCATCATGCAAAGTTTCAATTTCAGGTATTTCCACCATAACGATTCCTCCGCGCTCCATTGCCAATTTGCGTACTTTCCGGGCTAATTCTGTCTCACCTCGTCTGTCATCAAACCGTATTGCGTTGAAAACGCTGCGTTCGGTTATTCCAAACGCCTTCGCGATAAATTCGCGGTCTTCTCTTTTGATGTGAATGTACTTTTTCATATCTCACTCATTTTAGTTGTTAAACTTAGTAGGGCGCGGGGAATCGAACCCCGTCGGCTGTCTTCTATATTCGTTTTCGCTTTCCAATTTTCCGGCCGTGCCAGCCGCCCTTTCCAACCCGTCTTTCCGGGCTGTCAGTTATCCGGCAATCTCTTTGCCTTCTTGTTTCTTTAATTCATGCCACTTTAAGGCCTGAATGACATTGTAATTCATCATAAGGCAAGCAGTATATGATTCATCACGAAATTGCTCTTCTTTATTTGGTACAGCCTCTCTAATTTCGTCAATTACATTGCAAATCGTACTCAAAAAGCTTTCCAGCGTTTCAGGTTTCACCTTTCTCAATAGTGTCTCTTCCATATTTTAATCGTTTTAGTATTCATATATAACAGGTTTCAGACTGCATCCGTAGCAGTTCACCAGTCTTTCCTTCATTCGTTCCACATAAGATTCAGGTGCAGAAAAAACGATACCGTCATTCTCGTTGTAGCTAAAACTGATACCATCCATAATCAGCAACATGGCAATCTTATGTTTCACGCTCTGGGTTTTCCATTCTTTGATTTCGTCGTTCATACTCTTTAATCCTTAAAATTCGTTATTCTCATGCCAATTTTGTATCTTTGGCCGCGCGTTCTTAATTGAACACGTTGCAAAGATACAAAACATTTCGCCACTATGCAAGCAAAAGAGCAGAATATTTCGCCAATAAAACAAAGAATTTTGTCGTTTGCTGGTACTTTGGGTATCAGTAAACGAGATTTTTACTCAAAAATAGGGGTTTCACGTGGTACTTTAGAGAGCAAAACAGGAATAACCGAAGATGTAATTACAAAATTTTTCGCCACATATCCACAAGTAAGTATTGAATGGCTTATGACTGGGGAGGGGAACATGCTTAAAAATGATAATGTAGGTTGCCAAAGACAGATTGAGCCTGCGCATCACGTTTCCGAGAATGTACAGGAAGGCATTCCACTTATCCCTTTAAGCGCAATGGCTGGAGCGTTCACAGGCGATACATCCGTGATGGAGTACGAATGCGAACGATATGTTATACCTGCATTCAAAGGTGCCGACTTTCTGATTCAGGTAAAAGGAGATTCTATGCAACCCACTTATTATTCAGGCGACCTCGTAGCTTGCCAGCGTGTGCCAATGGATGATTTGTTCTTTCAATGGAATAAGATTTACGTCCTTGATACTAAGCAGGGACCACTCATCAAGCGCATACGTCGTGGTTCAGACGACTTTCATGTCCTCATCGTTTCCGACAACACCGATTATGAGCCTTTCGAGCTCTCCAAAGACCAGTTCTACGGCGTGGCACTTGTGCGTGGCCTCGTTCGCCTCGAGTAATTCAATGCGTATCCCTGTTGCTCCAGATATATGGGTGTTCCCCCTCCCTGTGACGCATTTAGTACCCCTAAAATGCCGGATATATGGGCATCTGAAATAGATATGCATCAAAAATAGGTGGTTTTTATGGGGTTGGTATCGAAGTAAAAAACGCCCTCTTTAACATAATTATAGTATTTTACCTATATCCCGTAAGCCCCCATAAAACCCACTTTTGTAACCCCACTTTTCTAAAAGTGTAACCCCACTTTGTAACCCCAGCTGTAACCCCACTGCTCAAAAACAACTTTTTAGGCACAAAAAAAGGAGGTTCAACACCTCCTATAAAAGCATGCCAATAAAAAGGCATTTTAATGGTTTTACAACGCTGTTACAATCATTCCTTAGTAATTGCCCCAGAACCACCAGAAATAAGCGTAGACTGCTTTATTATAGCCTTTTTCGTGCATACGGTACCATTCCCGGATAGCCCGGCATGAAGCAGGTAATTCTTTGTCGCTCCCACCTGATCAGCTGTCAGAACGGAATAAACGGCCGATATGCTACTGAAATACCAGTCTTTGCGTTTTGTGCCCTCTATGCTATGCAGAAGGTGTACATGTATCACTTTTGCCATATTATTACGTTTTACAGCTACAAATATACCAAATAATATATATTTGGAATATATTTATATATATCATTTTTGACTTTGAGATAAAAAAACGGTATTCAGCCTCCCGGATCAATTTGCCCATCCGCATGTCTGCCTCCACGTAAGCCGTATGTAAGCCCATTATAATGATCCGTAAACTATCGAAGCCTCAACATACCCTAAAATTAAACCCAATGTAAGCCTATGTAAACGTTTCGTTTTAATCCGCCTTTCACACCGTTTTCGCGTAACTAACTGAAACACAAAACAATCAAGCCGTTTTCCGCCCAATCATCGTTATACACTTCGTTCTGTGCCCCATAGTCGCAGAGAACAACATCAACACGAATAGAATTTCTAGACGTTTTCTCATACTGTTATTGTTTATGATTAAAAATAAAATTTTAATAATCTGACTTAATTTTTCTTTTCTAAGGCGCCTCTGTTACGTCAGAATGCGCCTTACAACTATTCCACATGCAAAATTAATTAAAAAATAGATATATTATGTTACAAGGCGATTAAAGTTGACCTTAAACCCTTAATTTTTTTATATAAACGCCCTTTTTGGCTATTTTGGGCGTTAATTTTAATAAAATTTGTTTACTTTAATGCGTCGGCTGTCCATGTGGCGATATGCAAGGTAAGTTAAATTTCAATTGTTCACAGGCCAGCATGTTGTTTAATTCGACAAAATATTGGTGTCTGCAGATGTTTTATTTTTTGGGGAGGCGTACTGTCTCTAATTTTTTCTTTGGCACGTTCGCCTGTGTCTGTAAAAAACAGATGACAATCTGCTAGATATGGAATGACTGTTCTGCTGTATTCAAACACAGCTTTAATCAATAATATGCGTGCTTTGTCTTGCCACTAAAACAAATTCATCCTTGCCGTCAGCATAACGGAGCGGCCGCGCAAGTTGTATTCGGAATGAAATTCAGACATGGCAATGTTGTAAGAATAGACATACTTGTGTGTGTTGAGCAGATTGTTGCATTCAAGAGAATATTTCACTCGTTTATGATTCAGGTTAATTTTTAAGTTAAGCAACGTAAATGATTTGTTGCCCATTGCCAAGTTGTTGTAATAGTGGTTAAGTCCGGCGTCAATGCTTATGTTCATCGGCATGCTGAGGCTGAGCAGCAAGCTGTTGTTCATTGTGCGTATTGCCGGCATTGAATATCCGTCTGTCGTGCTTCCTTTAGACAGAAACATACTGCTGCCGGCATCGACAGACATGAAGTTGAACGGCTCTGCCTTTATTCCGGCTGTGAATACTGCCGCCTCAGAGTTATATCTCGTTATCTGCTCCTGGCGCAATACGGGCATGTGTCCTTTGCTGTATTGGGCAGTCAGTTTTATGCTTATGTTTTTCCAACTTATGTTTTTGCCTGCCGAAAGCATTACGGCAAATTCTTCGCCACAGCTTGATGTGGTGCGGGCATACATGTGAGATAATATTCCGTTGAACGTTTCACCATATATCACTTTTTGACTTCTGCACGAATAAGAAGCATTGAGTGTTGCGAATATCATGTTGAACGGATCTTTAAAGTCGATGTCAATGTCTGCTGCCTGCCATGTCATGCGTGGCATATAAGCCTCGTAAGATGCTATTTGACGGTAGTTGGTGAGGATATATCCTCCGTAAAGAGTTGACAATGAAGGGTATCTGTGGTCGGCTGTATAGTGGCTGCTTATTATCAGGTTTGACAGCGCTTTCCATCTGACATAAGCTGTGATTGAAACGTTGAAGTCGTTGCGGCTGATGCTGTTCTGCTGTATTTTCTGATTGAGGCTTAGCATTTCGTACATCAGCGGAACGTTTATTCCTGCGTTAAGACTGCCGTCGTAATAGTCTAGCATTGCAGTTATTCCCGTTTTAAGGTGAGACAGATAAGTGTCATTAGCAAAATCGGTTACTCTCGTCGAGGCTGCTTCTGTTGTGTTCAGTACGCTTTCCATGCCGCTGTGGTTATAGTTGAGCGTGGCTTTGGGCGATATTCTGAAGTTTCCTATTTTAATTGCAGACAACATTTCAGCTGAGTTTTCAGTCATGAATCTGCGGCTCTTTACGTCTTGTCTCATCCCCGTATAATTTCCGTTGCCGAAGATTGAGTCATACATGCAAGGTATAACCGTCAGCGCCTGCGGCTTTTCTTCATAGGTGACGAGCGAGTTTACGGCCACGCCTTTATAGTCGTCTTTCTTTATTATCATGCTCAGGCGGTTTTGCATGCTTATGTTGCGTGTCCACAGACTTTGACTTATGGGTGCTTCACTGTTATCGGTATAGCCTTTGCCGCTGTTCCAGTGAGCTGTCATACCGGCCGTTTCGCTGAGATATAGTTTCTCTTTGTTTATCTTATATTCAAAGTCGCCTTCAGCCCTGTTTTCTGTAGCAGCATCGGCTAACTGTTCCGATATCACGGTGTTGCTCCCGTCGGGAAGCAAATATGTAGTCTTGTCATAACTGTTTCTGTGTTCATGGTCGTTGGAGTAAACAATGTTAAGCCGAGTTTCGTGGTCATCGTCGTTTTTCCATACGGAATTAATGCTTGCTGCGTGCGACTGATTAAAATAATAGTTGTGCTTGTCTATACCAGGCGGAGTAGGGCGCACAATGTCGGTAAACTGTTCAGCTTCGCCACTGTTGTTGCATGATGCAAGTTCTGCCGACACGTCAGTGCCGTCGTTGGCCGTCTTATATGTTGCTATGTGCTGTCTCTTTTTTGAAAAATAAGTCATTACGGCTTCTTCGTGCCACATCATGCCATTGTCATCGGCACCGACGCCGAGCAGTGCTTCCATATTTAACGTGCCGGCTGCCTCAGGTTTCAGTTTCAGGTTTATAGCTGCCTCGTCTGGAATAACGAGTTTTTTCAGGGCTTTCACTCCCTGATGATTCTCCATCACCTGAACCGTTGCCACCATCTGTGCCGCAAGATTGTTGGTGGCAATGCTGTAACGTCCGGCAAGAGCGTCCATGCCGTTGATGTAAAGGTTGCTTATATTCTTGCCCTGATAATAAATATGTCCGTTGTCGTCAACCTGAATGCCGGGCATACGCCTTAGCACATCGCCTATTGATATGTCGTTCTTGCCGATAAAGGCGTCGACCGAATAGTTGAGCGTGTCGCCAAGCTGCCAGATTTTACCCGATTTCACCACTACTTCCTGTAGCTCTATCGACTCTTTTTCTGTCTTATAGTTATGTGTTGCCGATATGTTCTTTACGGTTTCGCTTATTTTCTTTATGTTGAAGCCGTACACCATGAGCCTTATTTCACTCTCGTTGCTGTCAAACTGCAGTTTATAGCGTCCGTCGCTTTCCGTAAACGTGTATGCAATGACGCTTGTCGTGTCTTTTTCCGACAGCGCCATTACTGTTATGTCAGTCAGTGGTGTGCCTTTGCCGTCGGTAATCTTGCCTGTGAATATGGTCTGCGCGAAGGCTACACTATAGGCAGACATTAATATCAAGAGCAGTATGGTGTAACGTTTCATCAGCGATTTTCCCTTTTTCGTTTTGTTATGACTCATTATTCAAGCTCAATCGGGTTGTAGGGCTCAGGAGGATAGTCGCCTGATGTAACCATGTGTACGGTTTTTCTGTCGTCGCTGACAAACAGTTCTTTTGGACCGCCCACGCCCAGTGCGCCTCCCGGGTCTTTATAAATCTTCTTTATCAGAGCCATAATCTTCTCTCTTGTCATCACCTTTTCTTTCATGTTGTGGGCTTTATAAGTTGTTATCATGTCGCCGGGCCGTCCTTTCTCCAGTCCTACGCATGTCCAGATATAGTCATTGTCGTCTGAACTTATCTGCATGATGAGTCCGGGCAGGCCGGCAAACTTATACGGACCGCTATATATGGGAATGTCGGGTGTGTACCATGCCGTGTATTTACGTCCGCGGAACGTGCACGATGCCTTTTTGCACAGATAGTCAATTATTGTTTTGCTTCCGTTTTCCAGTTTCCATTCAATTTTTGGAGCAGTCTCATTGTAGCATAGGTTTGTATAGTTATAATACATCCTGCGCCTTACGTTAAGGGTTTTTGTTTTCGTGTTGGTGAGTATTTCTTCAGGCAGCACGTCGTTTTCGTCGAGTTTCGAAGGATAGTTCTCGTCTTTTTCGTATGCTATCGTGCGCAGAGAGTCGTTAATATGCAGCAGTCTGCTGTAGCAGTAAGTGTAGTTGTATCCGATATCGAGCCTCTGCAGGTCTTTACATACGGATGCACGGTCGGCAGTGTCTTTTACGAATTTCACGTCATAGTAAACCTTTATCCTGCATGAGTCGATGTCCTTCATGTCTTTTTTGCTGATGCTGAACGGACGGCTTATGCCCGATGAGCGTCTGGCTTTGCGTATGTTGTTTTTAACGCTTTTAGCAAACTGTGGGTTGTCTTTTATGTCTTGTGCGCAGGATGTGGCACACAGAAAGATGGATATAAATATAAAAATGTAATTTCTCATAATTTTATACAAAATATTCATTATCATTAGGTAATGAATGGTGTGCCAAGACTAATTATATTTGGTTCATTAACAAATGATTGTATCATTATATTATAGTTAAAAAGAAATGGTTTGCGAATTACACAAACGAAATTTGAGAGTTAGA
>ENA-ORUM01000359-ORUM01000359.1-human-gut-metagenome-genome-assembly--contig:-NODE-359-length-60235-cov-34.009804_pt1 | contig 60235 bp, 56 predicted proteins | sample MGYA00242083_ERZ509217 | MGnify/ENA primary metagenome ERZ509217 (study PRJEB26280, sample SAMEA2338831) | human gut metagenome | biome: human gut; feature: human-associated habitat; material: faeces...
TGCGTAACAAACGGAAACGTGAAGAAACAGAAAAGGTACAACAGCAGCAGACGGACAGTATTGCCGATGATAAAGCAAAGTCGGAACTAAAGAGAAAGCGGGCGCAGAAATAAAAACAAATAGTGACACTATACCAACCGGATAGTGTCACTATTTGTATAAAAGGGTGTCTTATCTCATTTAAGAATCGTACCGTCTGCGGCTATCTTGATATTTATATCCGGAGTGTTATTTCCTTCCAGCTCAATCAGATAATAAGCTGTTCCTGCTGCCATTTCGAAATATTCCGCATCATCAATCTGATATCCTGCATACTGGTTACTGATGGTAGTAGTCACTGCCACAGGCAGTTCGTTTTTCCGCACATCCCATGAGGTAGAATACCATTCTCCATTTTTATCAAACAGAACCTCTTTAGAAATATTGCGGTTGATGTCACTGTCGAAATGGATGATATCAACTTCTGTAAATCCATAATCCCAGTCGCTTTTATCATTTTCCACATCGACTTCCACGATTCTGGCCCCTGCATATTTCTCTTCAATAAAAGTCTTCATGGCAGCAGACAGTTGAGTAGTCGGAAGATGGCTGTTCTCATCATCTGTATCTGCGATGCTTTTAATCAGCACTCCGTCGGCAGAATAATATAAATCGATTTCCTGATTCTGGTTTTCCACTTCGATGACGTAGACTGTTTCGATGCCTTGGCGTTCGAGCTTATCCACATCATCCTTCTTCCATGTCTTGTATTCACTGGTTTCAAATGCGCTCTTTACCGGATCAGGCAATGCAGTATACGGAATATCCGTTTCCGTCATGTGCCAGTTGCCATCCGTAGTAAACCATGCAGATGCCTCATATCCATCATAAAAGTCTGCTACGTAATATCCTGCTTTCGTTTCCCATTTCACATTTTTGACGTTGGGGTACTTAGAAGAAAATGCTTCTTGCAATGCGGCAGGAACAGCAATTGAGTCATCGTCATCGTTGTCACAGCTGTGCAGGCTCCAAGCTGCACAAAATGCTATCAATAATGTATAAATTCTCAGTTTCATGGTTATTGTTGATTTTAAGAAGATTAATTATCAATATCAATCAGATTAAACTTCAGGTCAAATTTAAGTTCTGTACGGTTGGAAAGTTTTACTTCGTAATCTTTCTTATCACGTTCTATCTTCAGCACCTTTGCATCCGGATAATGGGTCGTTACATATTTCTGGATGGCGGCAGGGATAATGGGCACAGGTACGGAGGAATGTTTACAGTCTACTTCTTCCCAGTTTCCCTTCTTGTCAAATTCTACTTTATTGCCATTCGTGAAAATCACTTCATAGCTTTTGTAAAGGAAATCACTTTCCATTTTCGCCAATGCCACTTTACTGTCGGAGAAATGCTGTTTGATAAACTGTTGCGCCAATTGTGGCATTTGAGTTACCTGAATTGGTTTATCATCATCTGCACGTGCTACTGTCTGTAGAGTGAACAAGCATACTAATAAGAATACTAACTTTTTCATAATCATTGTTTTTTTAATTGGTTTTACTGATTTCATTTAATTTATAATGCAAAGATGAGAGGAGAATCTGAAAAGATTTGGGAATTTTGAGAGAAATCTAAAAAAAATAAAGGAAATTGCTCTTATTATATTCTTTTGTTTCTTTTAACAGCAACTAATAAATACATCGCTTATTTTTGCAGGCACAAATTGGGCAATATTCATATTAAATCAACCATAAGAACTTTCGTATGACTATGAGAACAAATTGTTTTTTATTATTAACCATTTTGCTGGGAATACTTCCCATGAGTAACACACACGCTAACGACTCTATTCCTAAAAGCGTGATTTTGTACACACCTTACACAAAAATCTCCGTTTCACCGGGGGCGTCTATTGACTACAGCATCGATCTGATTAACAACACAGACAAGTTGATGAATGCCAATCTTTCTGTCAGTGGCCTGTCGAGCAGCTGGAAGCATGAAATGAAATCCGGCGGCTGGAACCTTAGTCAGCTGGCAGTACTCCCTAAAGAAAAGAAGACCTTTAACTTAAAGGTAGAAGTCCCCTTAAAAGTAAGTAGAGGCAGTTACCATTTTGTAGTGTCTGCCGGAGAAGCACAACTCCCCTTGAATGTCGTTGTAGCACAGCAAGGTACTTATCAGACGGAATTTACCACCGACCAGCCCAATATGCAGGGGAACTCCAAATCGACTTTTACTTTTAATGCCACACTGAAAAATCAGACTGCCGATCAGCAACTGTATGCACTGATGGCTAAGGCACCGAGAGGATGGAACGTCATTTTCAAACCTAACTATAAGCAGGCAACTTCTGCACAAGTAGAAGCCAATAGCAGCCAGAATGTAAGTATCGATATCACTCCTCCTGCCAATGTAGAAGCAGGCAGCTATAAAATTCCCGTACGTGCCGCCACAGGCAATACTTCGGCAGAACTGGAACTGGAAGTAGTTGTTACCGGTTCATATCAGATGGAACTGACCACTCCGAGAGGGTTATTGAGTGCCGATGTGACTGCCGGTGATACCAAAAGAATTGAACTGGAAATTAAAAATACAGGTTCTTCCTTATTAAAAGACATCCAACTGTCCGCTAATAAGCCGGTAGATTGGGATGTTACTTTCGAACCGTCAAAGATAGAAATGCTGAAAGCCGGAGAAACTGCTACCGCCGTAGCTATCCTGAAGGCCTCTAAAAAAGCGCTCCCGGGTGATTATGTGACTACTATGATGGCCAAGACTCCGGAAGTGAATGCGGACGCACAGTTCAGAATTGCAGTAAAAACTCCGATGATATGGGGATGGGTAGGCGTCTTGATTATTCTGGCCACTATCGGTGTTGTCTACTATCTGTTCCGTAAATATGGAAGGAGGTAAATCATGGGCGAACAAGTGATCGTACTTACCGAATTAACCAAACAATACGGTAATTTTACAGCTGTAGATCATATTCGCCTGAGTATCCGGAAAGGAGAAATATTCGGTTTGCTGGGTCCGAACGGTGCCGGAAAGTCAACTACTATTTTGATGATGCTGGGATTGACGGAACCTACATCGGGAGTTGTCGAGATATGTGGGATTAATTCTACTACACATCCTATTGAAGTCAAGAAGAAAATCGGCTATTTGCCCGAGGATGTAGGATTCTATGACGACATGACCGGGCCGGAGAACCTGATGTATACAGCACGGCTGAATGGCATTCCGGATAAGGAGGCGAAAGTAAAAGCGCTGGAACTGATGAGACGTGTAGGGCTTGAAGACCAGCTCAAAAAGAAAACCGGAAAGTATTCCCGTGGTATGAGACAACGTCTGGGACTAGCTGATGTGCTTATTAAAAATCCGGAAATCATCATTCTGGATGAACCGACTTCGGGAATTGACCCTGCGGGTGTTCAGGAATTTATTGAACTGATCCACTGGCTGAGTAAGGAAGAAGGATTGACCGTACTGTTTTCTTCTCATCATCTGGATCAGGCACAGAAAGTGTGCGACCGAGTGGGATTGTTCAGTAACGGTAAAATACTTGCTTTGATCGACATGGCGGAGCTGAAAGACAAGAAGCAGGATTTGTCTGATATTTATAACCATTATTTTGAGGAAGGAGGAGAAGGACATGAGTAAAGTCAATCATCCTTTTTGGGTTATCGTTCATAAGGAAGTGTCCGACCATGTCAGAAGTTGGCGTTTCCTTATTCTGATCGGTATCATAGCGCTTACTTGTATGGGATCGCTATATACGGCGCTTACTAATATTGGTGCGGCTATCAAACCGAATGATCCGGATAGTTCGTTCCTCTTTTTGAAGTTATTCACAGCTTCGGACGGGACTCTCCCCTCTTTTGTGCTGTTTATTAACTTTCTGGGCCCTTTGCTGGGAATTGCTTTGGGATTTGATGCGGTCAATTCGGAGCAGAATAAGGGGACATTGAGCCGTATGCTGTCTCAGCCTATTCATCGCGATTGCATCATTAATGCGAAGTTTGTGGCTGCTCTGATTGTAATAGGTATTATGCTGTTTGTGCTGGGCTTTCTGGTGATGGGATTCGGATTGATTGCCATTGGTATTCCTCCTACAGCGGAAGAATTCTGGAGAATTGTTTTCTTTCTCATAACGAGTGTCTTCTATGTAGCTTTTTGGTTGAACCTGGCCATCTTGTTTTCACTCCGTTTCCGTCAGGCAGCCACTTCTGCACTGGCATCCGTAGCTGTATGGCTGTTTTTCAGTGTCTTCTATACGATGATTGTGAATCTGGTGGCAAAAGGGTTAAGTCCGTCGCAGATGGCATCTCCTTATCAGATTATCAGTTATCAGAAATTCATTCTTGGTTTGATGCGGCTGGCACCCAGTGAGTTGTTTAATGAAGCTACCACTACGCTGTTGATGCCTTCCGTCAGAAGTATCGGACCACTAACGATGGAGCAGGTACAAGGAGCTATTCCGAGTCCGCTTCCGTTGGGACAGAGTCTGCTTGTTGTCTGGCCGCAGCTTACAGGGCTGATTGCGGCAACGGTTATCTGCTTTGCCATTTCATATATTATGTTTATGAGAAGGGAGATCCGGTCACGATAATATAGAAGAGTTCAGACTTAAATTACTGTTTATGATGTAATTTTGAGAAATGAAGAATGATGAATGATGAATTACTTTGCAGCGTGATAGCGCAGCCAATTCATCATTCATCATTCTTCATTTCCGTTCGGACTGACCCGATAAAAGTTGTTATAGTAAAACCAGCTTTTTGTTTTTTTAGTTCTTGCTGGAGATTTCAAAGCAATGTTCTCCCTGTTCGAAGTAATACCGTAGATTCAACTGTTGCAGGCGGCAGATAGAATCGGTTATTGCCAACCCTAACCCGGTAGATCCTTCTTTCTTATGACCCTGATAGAAACGTTCGAAGATTTGGTTCTCATCCAGTGGCTGTTTTTCTCCGGTATTGCGGAAGGTGATGCTATGTCTGGTTATTATGATCCGGATATGTCCTCCGTCTACGTTATGTACGAATGCATTTTTTAGCAGGTTTGTCAGCAAGGCAATAGCCAGAGACTCGTTCATTGTAACATGGAAGTCTGCCTGTTCTGTAATGCTTACTTCTATGTTCTTGTAGTCGTAGACTTCCTTATAATCCTCCAGATATTGCTTAAGGAGTACGTTTAAGTCTACATCTTTGGTATCAGTAAACTGGCCGTTGTCTATTTTAGAAAGTAGCAATAATGATTTATTCAGTTTGGTGATATACTCTAGTGTCTGATGAGTTTTCATCAACTCCTCAAGCTGGTTCTCGGACAAAGAATCATCTTCCATCAGCATTTCCAGCCGGTTACGGCAGATAGCAAGCGGTGTCTGGATTTCATGCGAGGCATTTCCGATAAATTGCTTCTGTTGCTCGAACATTTGTTCGGTTCGGTCCACATAGCGGGCGGCTGCATCATTCAGTTTTCGGAATTCTGTAATACGGGTATCATTTTTCAAGGGTTTGTTTTTCTTTCCGGTCTGATAGCCGTCCAACCAATGAAGAAGTACGTACAGAGGTCGCATATTGCGATAAAATACCCATACGGATATAATGATGATGCAAAGTAGCAGGGCTACATACAGGAAGATAATCCAGACCTGAATTGCACTTTTCAAGTCGTCTTTCTCGATGCTGGGGGTAGATACAGTCAGTTCATAATAACGCCCTTCGTTATCCTTGAAGATGGTGGTCAGGATACGTGCCGGCTCTGTTTCTTCTTTTTCTACGATGTATACCATAGAGTCTTTATATTGGATATCTTCCTGACTCTTTGCGCATTCTTCGGTTATTTCCTTCAGATAATACTGATTGTTGGAACCATTGTTTTTGGAAGGCAGCTCCTCTCCTGCCAGTGCGCGGATAATGATTGTTTCCGAATAGTCTTCCAATGAATCATCCACTTCGTCATTGACTTCATCGATCATCGTAACATAGAAGAAGACTGCCCAGACAGTTAAGATAAGAGTCAGAGCCAGTGTGATACGAAGAATGATATAATATATTAGTTTCATGGATGATAGCTCCTTGTTTTTTTATTATTCTACAATCATTTTATAGCCGAATCCGTAGACAGCTTTGATTTCGATATTGGCTCCTGCATCTTTCAGCTTTTTGCGGAGATTTTTGATTTGCGCATAAATAAAGTCAAAGTTGTCCACTTGGTCAATATGGTCTCCCCATACTGATTCTGCCAGTGTGCTTTTATTGACCAGGCGACCGGGACGATTTATAAAATAAAGCAGAATATCATATTCTTTTCTGTTTAGCTCCAGTTCCTGTTCGTCGACAAAGACCCGATATTTGTCGGGTTCTATCCGTACATTTCCCTGACGGATGGTGATCTCACCGTCGTGCTGGTTACGACGGATGACACTTTTGATCCGGGCATTCAGTTCGGCCAGATGAAAAGGTTTAGGGAGGTAGTCGTCCGCTCCCAGTTCCAGTCCTAAGACTTTATCTTCCAACGAGTCTTTGGCGGAAATTATAATCACATTTTCCCGCTTATGAAGAGCTTTCAGGCGTTCGAGAAGTTCAAGGCCACTCCCATCCGGCAGCATAATATCCAGTAAGACACAATCATAGTCGTAATCTTCAATTTTACATAATGCACTGTTGAAGTCTCCTGCTGTTTCTACAACATAACGCTCTTTTTCAAGTGAGCGCTGGATAAGTTCTCTTAAAGAGGGTTCGTCTTCTACAATTAATATCTTCATAAAATCTTCTCCTTTCTTCTTTTTTATCTGTTACAAAGAAAAGGGATATTTCTGAAATAAAACTGAAATGGATAAAAAAAGAGTCCGAAATTCAAAATCGGATTCCGGACTCTTGCTTATAATGAAGCAGAAACGTCTTTTTTAATAAGAACGTGCAAAGACTACACGGCAAGCGGATGGTTTACCCGTTACCATACATTTTCCCGGTTCCTTATCTCCTGCAACGTATGAATCGAAAGGAATACAACGAATCGTTGCTTTCGTATCTTCTTTAATTTTTTCTTCTGTTTCGGTTGTTCCGTCCCAATGAGCCAGAATGAAACCGCCTTCTTCTATTTTCTCCTTGAATTCTTCATAAGTATCTACGGTAGTAATCTTAGAATTGCGATAATCCAATGCTTTCTTGTAGATATTTGCCTGAATCTCTTCGAGTAGTTTCTGGACGTATGTTTCGATTCCATCGCAAGTAACTGTTTCTTTTTCCAGTGTATCGCGGCGCATTACTTCCATTGTATTGTTCTCGAGGTCACGTCCTCCCATCACCAGGCGAACTGGAACACCTTTCAGTTCATAGTCAGCAAATTTGAAGCCCGGACGTTTGTTATCCGCATTGTCATACTTCACGGAAATACCTAATGCTTTCAGTTTGGCAACAATTCCTTCTACTTTGGTGTCGATTTGTTTCAGTTGATCGTCATTCTTGTAGATAGGAACGATTACTACCTGAATCGGAGCCAGATGTGGAGGTAATACCAAACCGTTGTCATCAGAGTGAGTCATAATCAGAGCACCCATCAGACGGGTAGAAACACCCCATGAAGTAGCCCATACATATTCCATCTTATTCTCCTTATTCACAAACTGAACATCAAATGCCTTGGCAAAATTCTGTCCAAGGAAGTGGGATGTACCACTTTGCAATGCTTTTCCATCTTGCATCATAGCTTCGATAGTATAAGTGTCAAGTGCGCCGGCAAAACGTTCGTTAGCCGATTTCACACCTTTCACTACCGGAACGGCCATGTATTTTTCAGCAAATTCACCGTAAACGTTCAGCATTCTGATAGCTTCTTCCTCTGCTTCTTCGCGAGTGGCATGAGCAGTATGCCCTTCCTGCCAAAGGAATTCGGCAGTACGCAGGAAAAGACGGGTACGCATTTCCCAACGAAATACGTTCGCCCACTGATTACAGAGAATAGGCAGGTCACGATAAGACTGAATCCAGTTTTTATAGGTATTCCAGATGATTGTTTCTGATGTTGGACGAATGATCAGTTCCTCTTCCAGTTTTGCAGCAGGGTCTACTACCACGCCGGAACCATCTTCTGCGTTTTTCAAACGGTAATGTGTCACTACGGCACATTCTTTAGCAAAGCCTTCTACATGTTCAGCTTCGCGGCTCAGGAATGATTTCGGAATTAATAACGGGAAGTAAGCATTCACGTGTCCTGTTTCCTTGAACATATCGTCCAGTTGACGTTGCATCTTTTCCCAGATTGCGTATCCGTAAGGCTTAATCACCATACATCCGCGTACGGCAGATTGCTCTGCCAAATCAGCTTTTACCACCAAATCATTGTACCACTGCGAGTAGTTTTCGCTACGTTTGGTAAGGTCTTTCAGTTCTTTTGCCATTATATTTTTCTATTTAAGTTTTCTTGATTGTTAAAACAAGGTGCAAAAATACGAAAAAGGAACGAACTGTGCTTATTCTTCCTGCATTAATTTTATATGGAGTATTCAGTTCTTGGTAAGAGTGTCATCTGAAAGTTGCAAGCAGATATTACTGAAATGCCCATTCTGTTTTGTTATCCTCCTTTCTGACGGGTTTTAATTAATAAATTTTATCTTTTTAATTCGTATTATAGGGAGAAAAGCGTCCCGGTGGCTCCGTTACCGTATGCCACCGGAAAAGCTGTTTTTTATCGTGCCTTGAAAGGACGGCACGGACGTATTATTCCGCGTAAACCGGACCTTGGTGAGTCACCGGATTCCACGGGTTAATCGTTCCGGTAACCTTCACGTTGGAACGGGTAATCTCTACCTCATAAATGTATTCATTGCCTGCTTCAAAAGTTACAGTGTCTACGTTCCAGGTGTACGTATCCGAGCCTATCTCGAAATCTACCGTCACCGCTCCGGCACTGTAGCCGGCAGGCAGGATGATGGCGTCGTAGGTGGCGTCGAAGTTTGCGGTGGGGGTGGCGAGCTTGCGCGGGGTAATATCCGCGGGGTTTTCCGGTGTGCCGTGCTGTTTACCCGTCTTCAGGTCGAAGGTGCTCACGGTGTTCATGCCGTGGATGGTGACTTTGGCACCGTCGAGGTTGGCGACTCCCACGCTGGCATCCAGCTTGCAGTTCATCGTCAGTTTAGAAAGGCAGTGGCCGAAGGTGAAGGCGACGGTGGCGTTTCGTACCTTGTTATATCCTTTGCCGTTGTCGTTGTTCGCCTTTGCCCACATCAGGTCGAAGGCGGGTTGCGTGGCATCGGTCTGGGCGGTTCCTATCGTGACGGGGAACGGTGTGTCGAGGGCGGCACCGTCCGTGTAGGGATAGTAGGAGATAAAGTCCACCGGGCTGTTATCCATCGGATAGTAGATTTCCTGACCTATGACGGGTGAAAAGTTTTCTTTACCGGTCGTGGTGCGGAACTGTCGGTTGGAGTATATCTCGGCGATGTGCTCCGTGCCGTGGTCCACCATAAAGATACCGATGTCGTCGTTCGGCCCCCAAGTGGTGCCCGAGGCGCGGGTTCCGGGGGTTGCCACTACTGCCTCGTTGCCGATGGCGGCGGTGAAGCGTACTTGTCCGTCGTTATTCACATTCATTTCGTCGTCGCTGCTGCACGACACGAGGCACACTGCACTGGCGAGCGCGCACATTGTCATTAAGTTTTTCATTACATTCATAGTCATAATTTTTTTTATTTTGTTTGAACCTGTTTATTTATTCTTATCGTTGTCGGGTTGCTCGTTTCGCTCAAGGCCCCGATAAATTACGGGCAGCGGAGCTAAGGGACGACCACCACGCGGAACCCGACGAGGTAGGCGGCGTCGCTGGGATAGCCTTTGAAGCGAAACGCAGAGCGGCAGTCGCAGTCTTTGGGGTCATAGCCCCAGTCGCCGCCGCGAAGCACGCGGGAAATGCCTGCGGCAGGCCCCGTAGGGTCGGTATCGGAAGAGTCGTTGTAATCGCCATACCAATCCGAGCACCACTCCCTCACATTGCCGTGCATATTGTACAACCCCCACGGATTAGGCAGCTTGGTACCTACCTCCTTAGTTCCGCGAGGATCATTGTTTTCTGTATACCACATATAGTCCCCGTCTGCCGTATCGCCATAGCTGTAAGCCGTAGTCGTACCCGCACGGCACGCATACTCCCATTGTGCCTCGGTCGGAAGGCTGTAACCGTAATAATCCGCATAAGCCTTCGCCCCGTACCAGGTAACGTAAATCACGGGATGATTCTCGTAACCGGAAACCGGTGACCAGGTTCCATCGGAACTGTTGCGAGTTATTCCCCATTTTGACATACTGTTGCAATCCCGAACCAAAGGCTCGCCGGTGCTTCCCGTGAGGTAAGCGGCATCCTTAAAAGGGTAGGCCACACCGTATTCCAAGACTCCTTCTGCATGCTTCGCATTCAGAAAAGCGGCATACTGAGCGTTCGTTACCTGATATTTGCTCATGTAAAAATCCTTACTCAAAGTTACCCAGTGCTGCTTTTCGTCCGAATCACGCCCGGGCTCGTCCTCCGGGCTGCCCATCAGGAAAGTCCCCGCCGGAATCCTCACGAAGTCCTTCAACTCCACCGCCGTACCCGTGCCGTGGTCGTTGGTCTGCCAATCGGCGATGATGGGCGTACCGGCGTCGATGCCCGTTTTCCGGATCGTTAGCGGGTAGATGTAATTTTTTCCGGATTCGAAGGTAACGCTCGGGACGCTCCACTTGTAGATGTCCGATCCAATCTTGAATTCTACCGTCACCTCGCCGTCAGTGTAAGTGGCAGGCGGGATGAGGGCGTCGTAGGTGGCAAAGCAGCCTTCGGCAGGGGTATCCCACGTGCGGGGGATGATGTTGCCTATTGTCGGATTATTGTTATCGACTCCTGTATAGCCGGTTTCGACATTTACGAGAGCTTTAACGTTTATATCCTTGATGGTGACCGTCATATCGGCAGGGTCGAAAGTGCCCACGCTGCCGTCTGCCTTGCATTGTATGGTCAGCTTGGCGAGGCAGTGGCGGAAGGTGAAGGCGACGGCGGCTTTTTCGGCCTTGCTGTAGCCCGCACCGCCCTTGTCGGCTTTCGCCCAGAGTATGTCGTTCTCGGCTTGACGCTCGGCGGTCTGCTCACTCAGGTTAATATGGATACCCCCAGTGAATTGGAGACCTGTTACGTAGGAACAGGCAATAAAGTATGGGGCATACAACGAAGCGGTTTTTTCAATGGTCGGGGAAAATGGGCGAAAGGCTTTGAGAACCAAAGGGTTTAAGTATGATCGGGAAAATGGGCTGAATATTTCGAAGCGGTTTTCTTTTACATGATTTTTACATGCCTTTTACAAAATGGGGGCTTTTCCTCGGAATTTTGGGCGATTGCTTTACATGGGGCTTGCAGATGGGGCTAAAACGGCCTGGAAGGGTTTTATTTTCGGCTGTGTGGCCGTTTTGTGGCTGGGTTGATGGATTTTGTTATATGATGGTGTGAACGGCTGTGTGGCCGTTTTTTTGTGCCTATTTTAAAATATAATGCCTTAAAATTCTTCCAAATAGACATTATTTGGTATATTTGCAGCATAATAGAAACGAGTATGGCAAAAGTGATTCATGTGCATTTGCTGCATAAAATAGACGGGACGAAGCAGAAAGACTGGTATTTCAGCAGTATATCTGCTGTTTATACGGTTCTGACTGCAGATCAGGTGGGAGCGACCAAGAACTACCTGCTTCATGCCGGACTGTCTGGTAACGGCACAATATGCACGAAAAAGGCTATAATTAAGCAATCTACGCTCATTTCTGGCGGTAGTAAGGCAATGGTTAGAACGATATAATAACGCCGTTAGAAAGGCTTGTAGGCGTTATTTCTTTGAATGCTGATTGGGGAGCTTATGGCTCCCCTTTTTTTATGCCCTTACGGGTGGTAATTTTGAGTTTAGGGTTACTATTACGGTTACTGTTTAGGGTTACTTTTTTAATGAGTTTAGGGTTACTTTTAGGGTTACTTTTTCGGTTTTTAGAGGGTACGCCCGAAATAGGAAAAGGGGTTGCCAATGTAAATAAGTGCCGTTTTTCGCTGTTTTCAGATAGGAAAAACGACATTTATTTTTTGGCATACATTATATATATAAGCATGAGACCTTTGATTTTCAGCGATTTTACGCTCTGGTAGCCTGAAATATCCTTTCAAAGAGTGTGCGTGCGCCGTGTTTGGGAGGCGGCTGCGTGTATCGTGTGAAATGCGCCTATGTGTTGATGCCTGAGTGTGGAAGGCTTATTCGAGGCTGACAGATCCGACCACAAGTGCGATGCCTGTAATTTCATCCAGCGGAATATCGAATGGAGGGTAGTCCTTGTTGTCGGATATGGCAGTGAGGCAGTTTTTCTGCTTGCTTGGCATAAGACGTTTGACAAGAATGCCTTGCTCGCGAGTGGCAATGACGTGGCACTTGTTCCACTGAAGGAACTTTCGATCGGTGAGGATGGTGCAGGCTATGATGTCTCCGGGATTGAAATGAGGGTGCATGGATAGTCCGGATACTTCGATCATGAAATCGACTCGGCTGTAGCGGAATTTCGGGATGACATAGTAATCCTTGACATCCTGTTCTGCGATGGCAAAGTCACAGTTGCCAAAACCAGCTGCTGCGGTTTCCGTGACCAACGGGATTGGCTTCATGGTCTGCTTTTCTTTTTGGGAAATTGAAACAGCGACGGCTTCGGGTGCATGGGCGGTGCCAGGTGTGTCGGCAGATGCGTCATCAGAAGTGGCAGACATGGCTCCAGGGGTTGAATTGTTTGCTGTTTGAATGCTGTTCAAATCGTCTTTTAACATGGTTCCTTTGCTGGTAAGAAGCCATTCGATGTTTACATCTGGAGCATACGCGAGAAATCTTGCTATATTATCCTCACTGATACCATTATTTTGTTGCAGAATTCCTCTTGTAACCCCCGATTCTTTATAAAACTCATAGGGTGTTACACCTTTTTTCTCTAAATAAAGCAAGATATTTTGCTTAATAGGTGATTTTTCTTGTTGTTTTTCTTTCATAATCGAGAAATCTTGTCTATATTTGCAGCGTGTTTAAGATGTAAACAGCGCGCCAAATATACAAAAAAGGCGTGTGATTAGCGAATTTTAAGGATTAAAGAACATGAAACGATACTGGTTTGAACTGACAGATGAGCACTATAATGATTTGGGTGCTGCCATTTCGGACGGCTGGCAAAAATCGCCTGCCATAGCCGAAGCAAAGAGGTGGATGAAGGAAAACGGAGTGAAGGCCGCCATCCTTGTATGCAACAGCATGGCGACGGACAACATACTGGATATGATACATATAGAAGAAAAATAAAACCATAAGGATTATGACACAGCAAGAATTTGAGGAAAGAACCCAATGCGCGGTAAATGCAGAAACATTTGCCATTATAGACCGGCTTTATATGGCCACAGATATGTATAAGGATGACTTCTGCAAGGAGTTTAAAGAGATGAACGACCCAACGAGCGGAGGAATCCGGCGGTCGCTCCAAGAAATCGGCATTCGCATAGGGGTGTTGGAGGACACAAACGCCAACCTAAAGGAGTCCATGCGGCAACGTAACAGCGACCTTGCCGACTTTCTGATTGGCAAGGCACATGCGTATGACGATACCGATTTCCGCAAAGAAGCGGTAAGACTGGTCGGTGAGGTAGAAGTGGTGAAACGGACCATCGAATTGGGGCTTCCGCTTTGGGATGAAGACAGAAAGGTTGTCCTTTCGATGATAGAAGAACAAGGCAAATAGATTGCCGGATAACTGGCAGCCCGGAAAGACGGGCAGGGGCGGCAGGCACGGCCGGAAAGTTGGTAAATAGAAAATGAGAAAGCGAAATAAGAAAGCGTAGAAAGCCGCCGGGGTTCGATTCCCCGCGCCCCACGATATTAACCTCTAAATTTTAGATTATGGCAAAGAAATTAAACCAAGGAAGAGCTGAACGCCAGTTCAAGCAGAAGCTTCGCACGATGATAAGCAGTGCGGCCCATACACAGAACATTGCCGACCAGGCTATGGATTTGGCCGGACAGTTCATGACAGAGGATGCGATCAGTAACTCGGATGCCTACCGGGTGATAGAGAATGTGAGCTGTGTGTGCGAGGAAGCCATGCAGGTGCTGATTGAGGAACTGAAAAAGGGAACACGCCTTCATGAAATACTGACGGGTGATTAGGAAATAGCGGAAGCCGTTGAAAACCTTTGAACGAACGATAACGATTAAAAAGTATGACGATATGAGAAAGCAGATTTTGACAGATAACGAGACCAAGACCTTCTTGATGAAGACATTCGGATGCAGCCGTCAGGCTGTGTGGCAAGCACTGAATTTTGTCCGTGACAGCGATCAGGCGCGCCGGATACGCACTCTTGCCCTGAAGCGAGGCGGCAAACTGACTGACGGGAACTTCATTCCGAACTGCGAAACCACCTTCGAGGAGTGTGAGCATACCATGACCTGCACCTTCGGTCCCCGTGTAAAACTGGTAGTCCACCGGAAGACCAACGATGTGGACGTGTACGTGGACGGAAAACGGACCGAAACCTACCAATGTGAGTTTGTATCAGACTTCATGCAGCTGCAGCACGAGACCCAACAGATGGCAGCTGCCTTATAAACAGCAATGAAATGGAGTATTATGGAAAGATATTGTGCATATCATACAAGGATTTGACCTACGATGACCGCCCGGTGATTCGGGAAGACGGAAAGGCCGACTACAGCAAGAGCCGTGCGCTGCGAGGACATCATCCCTCCATGCTTTCCATGGAAGAACTTGCTCCCATCATGTCGGTACCCAATTACAAGAAGCTGGCGGCCAGGAAAGAAATCAACGTAGTGCGACAAGGCAAGGGGCTTGGAAGTTATGCACTGATAGAGATTGCCACCATGCCCCTGCGATTTCAGGAACGGATAAAATTAAAATACGGAGAAATGAAAGAAGATATTTTGAGAAACTGGTTTATCGGTCATTACCACATCGATGCGAAAGCCCGGGAATTCTACACCCGGTTCCGCTTTGACAACGGCGACACCCTGCCGCCGGAACACATCCAGGAATATACGGTGAACGCTTCGGTCATTGAAGCCGTGCTTCGTGCGATGGACGATGCCACCTTTATGCGCAAGGCCATGAAGGCCGGTCCGGTGAACTGGGGCGAGCTGGCAGGAGCCATCAGCTACTATCAGGCAGAGTTCGGGCATACCCTGCCCGTGAGTTCCAACCGCTTCAAGAAGCGTGTGAATGACTTCAAGTCCAACGGCTATGAAAGCCTTATCAGCCGCAAGTTCATGAACCAGAACCGAAGGAAGGTGACTTATAAGATTGAAGACCTGGTCCGTGGTCTTGCCGCCCAAGCGGAGCACCCTTATGATACCGTAGTGGCAGAAATGTATAACCAGTTTGTGACAGGGAACTGCGAAGCCTACGATCCGGAAACGGGTGAAATCTTCAACCCTGAAGACTTCACTGACAAAAGCGGGAATCCGGTGGTTTTGAGCAAAGCTACGATAGCCAACATATTGAAACAGCCCAAGACCATTGCCTTGCTGGCCAAAGTTCATCAGACCCAATGGAACTTCAACAACTCCCAGCGCCCCTACCATCTGCGCAGCCTGCCGCAATATGCATTCAGCAAGATTTCCGCTGACGACCGAGACCTTCCGCGACCTATGCGCGATGGGAACTATGTGCATGCCTATTATGTAAGCGACGTGGCAAGCGGTGCCGTTGTAGGATACGCCTACAACCGGAACAAGAACAAGGACCTGTTTCTGGATTGTATGAGGAACATGTTTCAGACCATCGACCAGAACGGCTGGTATATGCCGGCACAGATAGAGGTGGAACACCATCTGGTGAACAAATTCACAGACGGCCTGATGCAAGCCGGTGTGGTTTTTCCCCTCATACACTGGTGCAACCCCGGCAACAGCCGTGAGAAACGCCAGGAGCACGTGAACCGCGGCAAGAAGTACAGCGTGGAAAAACGGACTCAGCAGAATATCGGCCGCTGGTGGGCCAAACTGGAAGCCAACCGTCCGAAAGTGGAAAAGGTATATGACGAACTGAACAACACCTATCGGGTGCCTACCTATACTTACGAGCAGCTTGTGGCTGATGATATTGCTTCCATCAAAGAATGGAACAACCAGCCGCACCCCAATCAAAAGAAATATCCTGGCATGACGCGTTGGGATGTGCTTTGTGGAACACAGAACCCGGATCTTCGTCCTTGGGATAAAGCGGTGTTGTACCGGTATATCGGTGAGCATACCGAAACGTCCATCCGGCAGAATGCCTATTTGACGGTAAACCATGAAGTATATCGTCTGTCCGACCCGAACGTAATAGACCGGTTGGAACCGCGCAACTACCAAGTGGATGCCTATTGGCTGGCAGGCGCAGACGGTAATGTGCAGGAAATTTATGTATATCAGCATGGCCGGTTAATAGACACCTGCCAGAAGGTGAAACGTTACAATGAAGCCACCGCCGAGCAGACCGAGTACGACAAGGCAGCCTATACCGAACAGGCCAAGTATGTAGCCAAGTTCGACAAGATGATGAAGGACGGAAAGATCAAGCGTGTGGGTATCCTTGCCAAAGAGGAAGCAAAGCTGATAACAGAGGTACAGGCGGAAGCCGTTCCCCTTCCTGCACAAGCCGAGGAAGAAGATTACTCAGCCTATATGGACATCAGTGCCTTCGAGCATGATGCAGTAGCCAAGATATAATTAACGACGTTAGAACGAATTTAAAACAGCATTCAAATGGAAATAACAAATGAAGTAAAGCAACGTATTGTGGCAGCGATAGCCGCCGACCGTGAAAATTATCCCAGTGACAACCGTCATGCTACGGCACTGGGCATAGCCCCCAGTGTGTACAATACCATCAAGCGGGGCAATTATGAAAAGCAGGTCAGTGATGCCAACTGGGTAGGCATAGCCCGAAGACTGGGCGTGCAACTGCGTACGGAAATGCCCTGGCAGGCAGCACAGACCCCGACCTATGTGTTTGTGAGCAAGCAGCTGGAAGTGTGCCAGGGAAGCGGGCTGAGCGCCATCCTGTGCGATATGCCCAATATCGGCAAGACTTTTACGGCCAAAGCTTACGTGAAGCAGCACAAGCACGCCGTATATGTGGACTGCAGCCAGGTGAAGACCAAGTTGAAGCTGATACGCTACATTGCCAAGGAATTCGGCGTGACCAGCAACGGACGCTACAGCGACGTGTATGAGGATCTGGTGGCTTACCTCCGCACGATAGATACGCCCCTGGTTATTCTGGATGAAGCCGGGGACCTGCAGTATGAAGCCTTCCTTGAACTGAAGGCCCTGTGGAACGCCACCGAGCGCTGCTGTGCGTGGTATATGATGGGTGCAGACGGGCTGAAGGAAAAGATCAACCGCGCCATCGAAGGCAAGAAGGTGGGTTATACCGAAATGTTGAGTCGCTACGGTGACTCCTACAGCAAGGTGACCCCGGATGATGCACAGGAACGAGAAAAATTCCTGAAGGCACAGGCTGCCATCGTGGCCAAAATCAATGCCCCGGACGGTGCCGACATTGCCAAGATTGTTCACAGCACCGGAGGCGGCTTGCGGCGCGTATATACCGAAATCGAAAAATTAAGGAGGATGCAAGCATGAAACTGAAAAGAGCCTACAGCCCCGGTGAGGTGCTGAATATGAAGATACCCCGGTATGAATTTACCGGGGCTTGGCAAGCCTCGATTGGCAACCCTGCCAAGAGTGGCGTGTGGATTATCTGGGGTGCCAGCGGGAACGGAAAGAGCAGCTTTGTGATGCAGCTGGCCAAGTACCTGTGCGGCTTCGGACGTGTCATCTATGACAGCCTGGAAGAAAGCACTGGCCTTTCGTTCCAGATGAGCCTGAAACGGCATAAGATGGACGAAGTGCGCAAGCGGTTGGTTATCCTTGACCGCGAGTCGATGGACCAGCTGGAGGAACGTCTGCAGCGCCGGGGCAGTCCCGGAATCGTGATTATCGACAGCTTCCAATACAGCGGCTTGAACTACAAAACCTACAAGGAGTTCAAGGAACGTCATCCCAAGAAACTGTTTATCTTCATCAGCCATGCCGAGGGGCTTCATCCGGCAGGTAGAAGCGCCCGCAAGGTGGAATATGATGCCGATGTGAAAATCATGGTAAGCTGTTTCAAAGCCTGGTGCAAAAGCCGCTTTATGGAGCGGCCCGGTGAGCCCTACGTGATATGGGAAGAAGGTGCTGCCAAAACATTGAAGGACGATAATATGGAGGATTATTTGAATGATGGAATGGGAGAATAAGCTGTACCAGATACTCCTGAAAGAACAGGAAGCGGAGGCCGTGGTGGACGATTGGGTAGAGCGTAACATACAAAGCGACCTCCGTCTGCGCAGGGCCAAGACAAAGGGACACGTAGTGATAGAAACCAGGGATGTGATGTTTGCCCGGAATATCCAGGTATGGCATCCGTCCTGCCAAATAAACATTAAAGATTTGAAGTGATGGAAAAGAAAGAAGAAAAGAAAGTGTGCTGCATCTGCGGCAAAGAGTATGAGGGCTACGGATACAATCCGTTCCCGGTGAAAGAAGAAGGCTGCTGCTGCCAATCGTGCAACTACAGTGTGGTGGTTTCAGAACGGTGGGAACGACACAAGGCTTTTCAACGTGGTGAAGCGACCGGTGCCGGAAAAGTGTACATCAGCGGAGCCATCGCGCACTATGATATGAATGAGCGCAAGGAAGCCTTCAGCCGTGCCGAAGAGTTGTTGAAAACTGAGGGCTACGATCCGGTAAACCCATTCAATAACGGGCTGCCGGAAGAAGCCCACTGGAAAGCCCACATGCGGGCCGACATTGCCCTGCTGCTGGCTTGTGACTATATCTACATGCTGAAGGACTGGGAATTGAGCAAGGGAGCCAAGCTGGAACTTGATGTGGCCAGTTCGTGTGGCATTAAAGTGTTGTTTGAATAACCTTTTAGTTTTTGAATTATGGCAAAAGAAATTACGGTACTTGTAAAGTTTAGAGGATCAGTTCCTGAAGATGCAAGCATTGCTGACATAGAGGAACAAATAGATTGCAGCCTTGAGAACAGCCTTCGTTTGAATTTCTCGGATTCCAAAGAAGAAGATGATGATTTGAGAGAACCGTGGATAGAACGTGAGGATATGTATATTACGGAAAAAGGATTCCAATTATTAATAGAATAAAGATGGCACAGGAAGTAACCAATTTCGCCCGGTTTTACACATTGTTCAACAAGCTGCCCTGTACAGGAGACCGGGAAGGGCTAAAGAAGCAAATCGTTCTGCAGTACACGTGGAACCGTACGGAAAGCCTCCGTGAAATGACATCCAAGGAATATGAAGCCTGCTGCTGTGCCTTGGAGAAACTGACCGGGCAGGATGAATGGCGGCAGAAACTTCGCGAGGAACTGCGACGGAAACGCAGCGTCTGCCTGAAGCTGATGCAGCAGTTGGGTATAGACACCACCGACTGGAACCGGGTGAACGAATTCTGCAACAACCCTCGGATAGCCGGCAAACCCTTTGTTCAGATTAGTACAGCGGAGCTGGAACAACTGGCCATCAAACTGAGGGCTATCCAACGAAAAGGAGGTTTAACCGATAAATAGAACAATATGGATAAAAAAGCACATGAAGCGCTTGAGCGCATCAGAAAAGACGTGATTCTTACGACATCCGATTTGGAGAACCAGGATGCAGCGGAGTTTTTCAGCGAACTGGCCGACTGGGCGTATGCCAATGGGGAGGCCATGCTGATAGACGATGAACCGGAAAAGCAGGATGATTATGAGGATAGATGACCAAGACAAGCTGATAAAAGCGGGGTTCTGTATAATACGAAAGGATGATTATCCAGGCCCGAGGATAAAGATGTGTACCGGCATAAACGGTGGCTGGAAGACATACAAGAAGTTTGAAACCAAAGCAGAAAGAGACAGGACATTCGCTTTGCTGCTGAAGGATGACAAAGTAATAGCTGATTAACAACTAAAATGATTTAAAATGGAAAAGAACAACCAAGGTGTGGACATCAAGTCCCTGAGTAAAGAACAGCGAGCAGCCCTTATGGCCCAGCTGCAGCAAGAAGAGAAAGAAGACCGCATTGCCCGTCGTGAAACTTACGAGGCATTACGCGGTGAGTTTATGCAAGACGTGAAGTCGAAAGTTACCTCACTGGTTGAGGATGTCAAAGGTTTTCGCGGATGGCTGGAAAAAGAAGCCGATGCCTTTACCAAGGTGATGAAGGAATACGGTCAGGTGAAAAGCGACGAACAGCGCAGCTATACCATTACGGACGGAGACTTCCGTCTGGAGGTGAAAAGCAACAAGGTGAAAGGCTTCGATGAACGAGCTGACATGGCAGCCGACCGTCTGATTGACTATTTGAAGCGCTACATGCAGAACAGCGAGAAAGGTTCTGATGATCCGATGTATCAGATGGCCATGACCCTGCTGGAGCGCAACAAGATGGGCGACCTGGACTACAAGAGCATTTCAAAGCTTTACGAACTGGAAGACAAGTTCGATGAAGAGTATGCAGACATCATGCGCCTGTTCAAGGAAGCCAATGTGGTGCAGCGCAATGCCACCAACTACTACTTCAGCCGTCGCAACCCTGAAAACGGCGTATGGACTCGCATTGAACCCAGTTTCTGCCGTTTGTAGCCGAAACCCGTTAACCCTGTAAACAGAAAGCGCCGCAATTATAACAACTGCGGCGCTTTTGTTCTTAAAATAGATGGAAATCAGTTATTTTTGTAAGAGAAATAAAATGTATGGGCAAAGGACGGGATAAAGAACTGATCAAGCTGCGTGACGAGGCACTGTGCCGCCGTTACTACTATTGGACAGAAATACAGCGGTTGCGGTTCGACGATGCTTTAAAAGTGTTGTCGGAGCGCGAATTCTTTATATCCGAGGAACGTATCATGACCATCATCCGCCGGAAATCACGTGAGGGAACAGACTACAATCTGAAGCCTGTTCCCAAGGTGAAAGCCCCCCGTCTGACTGCCGCCCAGCTTGAGCTATTCCCCGTAAGATGACGGCATGGCCGATTCATCGTGCAGTGTGAATGAGAATGTCATTTCATAGACCTTGATGTAATGTGGCATGGCATACGAGCGGCTTTTCTCGCGTACCAGCGGCGAAGCGTTGTCCGTGCATTGCAGACACTGCAGCGACTTGTATAATTTCCCGGCCAGCTGCTGCCTTTCCCTCACCTTGTCATACGTGCCGGATGCGTAGCTTGTATCGTCGTAACAATCGATGGCCAGCCGGACGGTCAGCATGGATTCGCTTTTCTGTACCCCATATCCGAGGTCGTTCCAGTCAGAACTTGTATTTCCAATCAATACACAAGGGAAGGTGACCGGGTACTGGTCTTCTTCTGCCCCCATTTCCAATTGTCCGTAGTCCTCGTCGATGAGAGAGAGTTCCGGCATTTCCTGTGCAATCTGTTCCATGATTGCGATAAAAATTTCGTCCATATCGTTATTGGTTTAAAATGTTGGTAATTTCCTGGTCCACCTTTTCCCGGATACGCCGGTTCAATTCTTCGCTTTCGCCCATGAACTGGCGCTGCGGAATGCGGATGTGCAGTTTCTTTTTTGGGGTAAGCGCCATGTTCCTCCAGAACTGTGCCTGCGGATTCAGTTCCTTCGGCTTGGAACGTCGTTTGACGCGTTTCTTTTGCCCTGTGCCGGCTTTTTTTCTTTTTCCCGAAGCCTTGTAGAACTTGGCCCATGCAAAGCGCCTCATGCGGTCTGTGACGGTGACATCGATTTCCCCGCCCCAGTTGTTGATGGGTGCATAGACCACCTCGTTGAATACCCTTACCCGGTAGTCTGCAGGTGTATATCCGACCGATTTGAACAGATGTTTCCTGCCGGAGAGCAGCGTTCCATAATTGCTGGCGGCATCGGAACCTCCCGAGGACAGCCGTTTGGCTTTGGGCCAAGGGTGAAGACCGCCATTGACAAATCCACCCTGCCGGAAGTTATCCTGAAAATGGTCTTTGGCCATTCGTCCTACCATGACTGGCATTTTGCGGCGCATCATACTGTCCAGCCTGTCACGTTTCCGCTTTATCATTTCCGTAAAATCTTTTATGTCCATAATCATCAGTAATTCAAGAATAATTTATAACTTTGCAACCGAGGCTTCCAATATGCCTTTTATGCGTTATGAATATACCGGAACAAGTAAAGAACGAGGCCCGTGTACTTATTGAGCAATACGGTGACACCTTCGAATACCTTGGTATTTATGAAGGCCAGGAAGCCTATGTGTTCAAGTTTCCGGGGGACTCCTGTACCGGTTATCCTTTCGTCTATCTGTATGACGGTAAAGACGCAACCGAAATAACCGGTCCGTTATCCCTTGACGTTATCGATTCATGTATCGAAAATATCGAGGAAGGAGACATCGAATAGCTTATTGTCAATTCTCAGGACTCCCCTGCAGTTGTGGGAAGTCGCAGCTCCTATTTCACATAAATATTTTACGTCTTTCCATTCCATTCCTGAACCGGCAGAATTATCGCTTTGGGGTTCGATATACCTTAGTTCACCATCCGCAAACCGTTGCAGGATTGTAGCATGCCCGCCCCCGCTTTTCCAGCCGATGCACAATTCATACACGCCTTCTTCCTTACATACCTCATTGAAATACTCCATGTACCTTTTAGGGGTCATTTTCAGGTATCCTTTGTGCGCAAGCCAGCTGTTTATACTTATATGTTGCGCCGGAGTACCGTCGGTGTTTTTCCAGACTTCAAAAGCACGTCCATTACTCAGATATTCAAGTTTAGACCCTGCGACATTGCCTTTGGCGGTAATATCCCATCCACGTAATCGTAAAGCGTATGCCGGTGCGCAAGTCTGGCAGTTGATACTGTATGGAGTATCCCGTTTTTTATCGTAATCGCTGTTCTTCCGGTATCTGTTTCCCCTTTTATCGCGGTATATTCCTTTGGAATCCAAAATATACTCTTCCACATGTTTGGGATTTGCATTCTGTTTGTCCGCCTTATCCACATCCATAGGTTTTCCTTTTTTGATTTTAAGAGCCTTTTCCATTTCGAGGTTGTTCCGGGCAATGGCCATTTTTTCCTCCCCGGTAAGGTAGTCCGGCATTTCCGCAATCATTTCATCAATGCGCGCCATAAGTTTATCCACCGCTTTTTTGGCACCCTTGTGGGCTTCTGCCTGATATGGATGATTGTCGGAAAACAGTTTGCCGTCCGTCCCCGGATTGTTATCCAGTCCGGGCTGGGGCTTGTTCTTGTCGTCTTCGTCCGGAAGTGGTGTCGGCTCCTCGTCGGTGGCAGTGAGGTCGCACTTGCAGTTCCACCGGTCGCCCGGTCGGTGGATGTTCCAGAACGTGTCATCAATCGGCCGGATGGTATTCCAGAACGGGCGGTGGTCAGCCCCCGGATGAATGGAGGTGGACGGTAGCCATTTGAGGTTGGGCAGAATATCGCGTTCGCGCAGGAACTGTTGCCAGTCAGCCGCCTGATGCGCCCGGATGACCGCCGTATCATACTCCGTCCGCAGCCAGTGACGAACCTGATGGGAAGCAATGGGCAAGACTTCCTGTACCCATTTGTCGAACGGTTTTAAAATGCCGTTTGAATCCAATAAAAGTCGTGCCATGTCATTCTGCATACGATGTACCTTGAATGCCGAGAATACGGCATTGTTCTGGAGTATGGCATTTCTGAAATCCTCGTCCGGAGTAATGGCCTTGGATTTGCTGAACCCTTCCTTTGCCGCCTTGTCCATCTTTGCCCATATTTCATTGAACAGGTTGATTTCGATTTCGGTTGCCGGATGAAAGTCCCTGCTGTATATGTTCAGCAAGGCACGCCGCAGCACCTCTTCGGAGAAGTCAAACTCCATGGAGATGCTGCCATTATCAGCCGCATACAGTCTGTCGACTACCAGTCTAAAGCTGCCCCGTCTGCCGGGGCTTTCACGAAAAAACCTTTGAGCCAGTTCCGGAAGTTTCTTTTCTGTTTCGGTGTCGGTTCATCATCCCGTCCCTTATTCGCTGGCTCCGGCTCCTTCTTCGGGCTTGGAATCTGGTCGGCTTGTTCAGCCGTCTTTTGTTCCGCCTTCAGCTGCTCGTAATTGGCCGGTTTGTCGATACCGAATTCCTCATAGAGATAATCGTCGTCGATGGGGATGTTGAAGTTCTTCTTCAGCTGCGTGAGGATGGATATTTTGGTACCGGCATCCGTTTCTTTCGGTTCCGGAAAGCAGAATGTCCCCCCTTCAGTATTGATGCCCATGCGCAGCAAAATGTCCGTCATGTCGTAATTCAGCACGTTGAGCACGTATTTCCGGTCAGCCTCCAGTACCTTGTCCTCTACTTTCTTATGAACCGTACCCAAAGCCTGTGTGCCTTTTTCGGACGATTCGGTTGTCAGCGTATTGCCCAGTATCAGTTTGGAAATTTCGTTGTTGCACCGTTCGCAGAGGCGTTCATAGACATCGGCAGACCCTGTTTTGTTTCCGGCTTCCGTAAGTTTGAGTTCCGTGTCCTTGGCATGAAAGAACTGCGCCAGACTTCCGGCATTTGCCGCATCCTCCATGGCCCGCTGGCGGGACTCGTCGTCGTCGGAGTCATAGATATATTCCTGTATGGGCATGCCGAATACCTCGGAGAACTGTGCCCAGTCGCCCGTGGTGTTACGTTTGTAGATGACCCAAGGTGCAGCCTTGGCCAACAGCCCCAAATCGGACGGTGAACCCACAAAAAGCAGGTCGGTATATTCATTCCAGGAATGGCCGGTAATGTCCGTCTGGTGGCGCAGGATGAGTTCCCTGACCGGATCCACATGCTTGCGCGGTACCAGGTCATAATCCACCCACTCCTGCAGCTTGTAGAACTGGCAGAGCGAGAAGCCCCAGAATTTCGCATCAAGGATGTCACCCACCAGCCGGTTGAACCAGGGCGACTGTATCTGTTCGTTGATTTTATCATCGGGCTTCCCGTCCACCCGGAATTCCATGTTGGAGCACAGCACGGCATTCTTTCGCTTTTCGAGCACACAGGAAAGGTGGGTATCCATCAGAATGTCCTCGTAGAGGTCATAAAGTTTGTAACGTCGTGAGAAATCGACATTCTCGGCTGCCTTGACGGCTGCCATGTAGTCGGAAATGTCCAGCCCGAAGCGTTTGGGCTGTGTGAGTACAATCACATTCGGTCTCTTCTGCCCCGGCAACGTAAAGTTTCCCCCTACGGTGATGATACCGGCTTTGTTGTTTTTTCTGTTTTTCTTTTTCATGATGCTTGCTTTTTACCAGTGGTTCGTTCGTTTGCGGTTGCTTTGAATGCGGAAATCCGACCTGCCCGCCCTTTGTTCCTCAGGCAGCAGCGGAGCCCCTTCGATTGAAATGTCCTCGTCGGCCACCGCCTTCATCCATTCCACCGCCCGTTCGTAGCGGTCCTTGCGTACCTGGGAAAGTTTCTGCGGGTTGTGGATGCAGAAGATGTGATAGACTGCCATGTCGATGACCATCATCAGCACGAGCTGGTTCCGGTTGTCCCCGGTGGCCGCAAAAATCTTGTTGCAGTCGTAGCGTTTGCTCAAATAACACCGCATTTCGGCAATGGCCCTGTCCTCGCAAACCTCAATGACCGTTTCGTCTTCGCGAACCAGTGCGTCGAGGATGTCTCGGTGGATGCTCGCATCGTAATCGGTAAGTTCAACAAATTTGCTCATAGTCCTATTGTTTTAGAGTTGTCATAATCTTTTCTTATTCCGTTTTCTTACATCCTTCCGTGATCGGAATACGGGCGGTTCAATGCGCCTGATCAGTTCGTCAATGATACGGTTCGCCCCTTCGACCGCATCCGGTCCGTCGGCCGGATAGCGCATGGTCAGGGTGAACAACTTGAACTGATCCTCCAGTTCCTTCATGTGCGGATTGTCCCGTTCAGCCTCGTTGAGGATGAGGTTCCCCTCGCGGTTGAGCGGTTCAAGGTTGGCCTCGATGCGCGTAGCCTTGTCCGTCTTCTTCTCCTCGTCGCCCCGGATGAACAGCGCAATCTTCTGTTCGCGGCGTACTTTTGCCACCAGCGGTTTGAACACCTGTTGGAAGAAAGGGTCCTGCAGCTTGTTGTTCTCCATGTAGCAATAGACATTGGTCTTGCCCCCGACAAATTCAAGCATCCGGACATACCAGTCAATGAACTCCGCATTGAGCGCCTGTGCCAGGAAAGTCTTGATGACGTAAAGCCTGCCACCCAATTTGCCACAGAGCGAAACCGTCTTGAAGGATTTGCCTTTCTTACCCTTGCTTTCGCCCGGTGCCGGGTCGCCATACACCACGAGGAACTTGAATTTGGAGAGTGCCGGAACTTTGCCGTATGCAATGTTTTCGAATACCTCTCCCACGGAAATCGGGTTGTTGAAATATTCTCCCTGTGCCGCCTTTTTGGATATTTTGGACAGTGTGCGGTCGATGTCCTCTTCCGAGTTCTTTTCTGGCCATGTGGAAAAACCGTTTTTGTCGCGGATGTTCACGATGTCCCAGGAGTCGGCCATTTCGCCCGCCCTCACCACGCAGCAGTCCTTGGCGATGATGTTTCCGCAGAAGATGACCAGTGTAGGTTCGGAAATGGACCTTGTGGGATACAGCGCATTTTCCCACCAGTCCCAGCGCTTCTGGATGATGTCCGGGTTCTTGGTATCCTCGTCCGTATCAAAGTCATCGACCAGCAGTACGTCGGGACGTATGGCCTCGTTTCGCGAACCACGCGGAGATTGTCCGGCACCCAGTGCGCGGAAAGAGACCTTCCCTTTGGTGGTGAATTCATCCTCGGTCCATGAGCCCGGCAGTTCCTGTTTGCCGTAGTATGCCATGATGCGTCCGTTGGCTTCGAGATTGGCCCGGTAGGGATCGAGCAGGCGCACCGCATTGTCCTTGCTGTTGGAGGTCAGAATCACATTCTTTTTGCGTCCGGTAAGCGTGAGATTCATGACGATGAACATGGTGACGGTGGATTTGGCCAGCTCACGGCTCCAAGAAAGCACCTCAAACCATTCATCGTGTGCAATGATCCGCCGGATAGCCTTTTTCTGGAAGTCGGCAAATTCACATTTGGCATAATTAGGGAAAAAGAACTTGATCCATTCTATGGGATGTTTCTCAAGATATTCCCGGTGTTTTTCCCGTTCGGCTGCCGTCATGTTCCGGTCGACCGGTGTAGCCCTTGCGATGTCTTCTTTATACTTCTCCCAATCGAGGAGAGCGAGTCTGTCAGTCTGTTTCATTGTCTATCCCTTTATAATTTGTCTTTAATGTACGCATCGGCCAGCCGGGTGATTTCCTTTGCCTTTTCAAGGTCGGCCGCCCGTACCCAGTCGATGAGCCCGGTTAAAACACTGATGATGTCGGCAATGCCTACTTCCTGCTCCATGTTGCGTATGGCCGCCGACAGTTTCCCGAGGATGTCAGCCTCCTTGGATGAGGGGAACCGTTCCCCTTCGGGCCGTTCGGCGATGGCCTTGTTTATTTCGGCCACCTGCCGGTAGAGGTTAGCCACCTGTTCCTGCCTTGTGAGCGTAAGCCCCACCTTCTGTTCCTCCCACTTCCCGGCCCGTACCCAGTTGGACACGGACACCCGTGACACGCCCACCCGGTCGGCGATTTCCTGCTGTGTGAGGTTTTCCTTGAGGTACAAAGTTTTTGCCCATTCCTTTTTCTGGGCATTCGTCAAATCTGCCATAAATCGTCCTTTTTAGTTGTAAATCACGTTACAAAATTGCATGAAAAAGCGGGGTTTGTAAAAGCGCGTACGCATGATGACGGGTTACAGCGTTATGATAACGCCAGAAAACGTTATGATGCGGACGCGGTTTCTTGGTGCCATGGGAATGTTCTATTTTCGCACCATCGAAAGGCGGGGAAACCGCTGGTAAAGACATGACGATGAGCAGATTTTTCAATATTACAACGAGTGACGACGGCACCAGTACGATATTCCTATACGGGGACATCGGAGACTATACGGAGGTGCAAAGCGGGCGCATAGCCCAGGAACTGATGGAAGCCGAACGCGTGAGCCGACGCATCCATGTGCGTATTAACAGCAACGGCGGGGAAGTGTACAGCGGCATTGCGATATTCAATGCCCTGCGCCATAGCCAGGCCGACATCCGCATTTATGTGGATGGCATAGCCGCCAGCATGGCCAGTGTGATAGCCCTTTGCGGCAAGCCCGTAGAAATGAGCAAATATGCCCGTCTGATGCTGCACAGTGTGAGCGGCGGGTGTTACGGCAACAAGCAGGACCTGCAGCGTTGCATGGAAGAGATAGAAAGCTTGGAAGGCAGCTTGAGTGAAATCTATGCCGAGCGGCTGGGCATGAGCCAGGAAGAAGTGAAACAGACCTATTTTGACGGCGAGGACCATTGGCTGACCGCCAAGGAAGCCCTGGACCTCGGTTTCATAGACGACATCTATGATGCAGACCCCGTGCCGGCAGACAGTACACCGGCGCAGATATATACTTTATTCAATAACCGGCTCGTTGAGCCACAAAAAAACAGAGAAGACATGAATCTGGAAGACGTAAAGAAACGCCCGCGCTTCAAGGACTGCGCGAGTGATGCGGATGTGTTCCGCCTGATGGACCAACTGGAGGAAGAGGCAGGCAAGGTACCTATCCTTACGAAAGAGAACACCGACCTGAAGGCCAAGGTGAAGACCTACGAAGACAAGGCTGAAGCCGAAGACCTTGCCGCCCGCAAGCAGCTGCTTGACGCAGCCGAGCAGGACGGTCGCATTGATGCGACTACCCGCCCCATCTACGAAAACCTTTTGGCCAATGACCGCGAGAACGGCGAAAAGGCCCTGGCCCAACTGCCGGTAAAGCGCCGTGTGATGGAAGACCTGCATCTGGAACCGAATGGTGAAGAAAGCCCCTGGAACAGGCGTATGCGAGAAATTAAGGACAAACGTAAAAAGTGATTGAACTATGGCAATAATTGTAAGAAACACGAATTACAGCGGCGAGGTACTGGAACAGTTGCTGACGCTTGCCGCTACGAGCAATGAGATTGTGGAAAAGGGGCTGATCATGGTGATTCCCGGTGTGGAGAAGAAAATCAGCCTGCCGCGCCTGAAGACCGGCAAGATGCTCCAGAAGCGCAAGGAGAACCCCGGCGTGGAGGATTCGAAGGGCAACTTCAACTACGACGAAAAGAGTCTTGACCCGGTGGACTTCATGGCCTTTACGGTGTTTAACCCCCGCACGTTCGAGAACATCTGGCGCAAATGGCAGCCGAAGGGCAACCTGGTATTCTCGGAACTTCCGCCCGAAGCGCAGAACGCCCTGCTTGCCGAGTTGGCCAAGCGGGTACAGTTTGAACTGGGTGACCACTATGTGAACGGTGAATATGGGGATGATGACGACCACCTGTTTAACGGCATCCTGACCCAGATGGCCAAGGATACTGAGGTGATTGTGGTGGACAGCGCAGAATCGACCATGCTGGGCAGACTGAAAGCCATGCGTGCGAAGATTCCTGTAGCCATCCGCAACAACCCGGACCTCCGCATCCTGATGAGTGTGAACGACTTTGACAAGTATGACGACGAGCTGACCCAGCGCGAGGCCAAGAACACGAGCGAAACCGATGTGAACGCCCGTCGCTACAAGGGCATTACCATTGAGACGCTTGCTGCCTGGCCCGATGATCTGATTGTGTGCACCCTTTGTTCGCCCGATGCCGGCGGCAACCTGTTTGCGGCTGTGAACCTGCAGGACGATGAAGACGTGATTCAGATTGACAAGATTTCGAATGCCAGTGAACTGTACTTCTTCAAGATGCTGATGAAGGCTGACACGAACATTGCCTTCGGCGAAGAAGTGGTGGTGCTGGATAAACGCAGTAACCCTGTGTTCAAGGCGAGCGAGAAGAAGATTTCAGTTGATCCTGCCAGTGTGACCCTTGAGGCTACCGGTGGCAGTAAAGAAGTGACCGTGACCGCCAGCGGAGAATATGAGATAGGCAGTGCCCCTGCCGGTTTCAAGGTGGAAGCGACGGATAACGGTGTGAAGATTTCGGCCGGGGCGAACAGCGGCGAGCAGAAGACCGGAACACTGACCCTTACGCTCAATGCCGACCGCAGCAAGACGGCCAAGATTACCATTACCCAAAACCAGAAAGGATAAGATGGTATGGCAAAATTGAAGTATCTGGTAATTCACTGTACGGCAACCCCGGAGGGGCGTGAGGTATCATCGGCGGACATCCGGAAGTGGCACACTTCGCCCGTAAGCCAGGGTGGCAGAGGTTGGAAACAGGTGGGCTACACCGACCTGTTCCACCTGCAGGGCGGTGTGGAACGCTTGGTGAACAACAACGAGGATGCGCAGGTGGATCCCTGGGAAGTGACCAACGGAGCCAAGGGGTACAACAGCGTGAGCCGCCACATTGTGTATGCCGGCGGTGTGGCCAAGGACGGCAAGACCCCGAAGGACACCCGCACCGGCTGCCAGAAAAAGGCACTGGAGAAGTATGTGAAGGACTTCCATCGCAGATTCCCGGATGTGCGCATTGTGGGACACAACGAGCTGGCGGCCAAAGCCTGCCCTAGTTTCGATGTACAGAAATGGCTGAAAGAAATAGGTATTAACCAATAATAAAAGAAGCAATCAATGAAACGAATTATGCTGTTTATGATGCTGATGCTGGGAACAGTATCGGCTGTGATGGCCCAAGGGGCCGATGTTCCGGCAACGGACTATGACGCAATGATTGGCACCTTTGCCGGTTTCGTCGGCGGTGTGGTGGTGCTTACTGAAGGGTTGAAAGGTTTGTTCCCCAACATGAAAGGCTGGGTGACGCAGCTGGTGAGCTGGTGTGTGGGCCTGGTGTGCGCGATGCTACTGTGGTGGCTTGATGCCGGATTTGTGAGTGATGTGAGCTGGGACATTGCCTTGCTCTATGGTTTTGGTGCCTCACTTGTAGCCAATGGGGTAGCCGACACGGGACTGGTGCAATGGGTTATCGGACTATTCCGAAAGAAACGCGAGGAAGCAGAATAAAAGGTTGACTGACTAAAAAACGGGTGGTATGGACTTTAGCGAGATCATGAACATTATTCTTAGCGGCGGCCTTGTGGGCACTGCAGCAGCCATCGGTTCCCTGCGTGCTACGGTGAGGAAAGCGAAAGCGGAAGCGATGAAAGCCGAAGCCGACGCAGAGGGTGTGCGTGTGGATAACGCAGAACATGCCACCCGCGTTTTGGTGAGCAATATTGTGGTACCCTTAAAAGAAGAACTGAATGCAACAAGAAAAGACCTGCAGGCCAACAAGCGCGAAATGGCGCGACTGCGCAAGGCCATTGACACTGCCAACAGTTGCCGCCATCATGATGACTGTCCTGTGCTTGGCGGGCTGCGCAAGCAGCAGGAAGAGCACGACAGTGGAGAAGACACAGACGGAATCGGCAAGCGCCGACAGCGCGAGCGGAAGCCGACGGGCGGGACTGGTGATGGCGGGGATACCGGCGAGTTCGGTGAAGCTGACTATACCGGCGGACAGCCTCCGTAAGCTTCCTGAAGGTGCCGTGTACCGTGGCAAGAGCGGACAGGCCAACCTGACCGTAGGCAGTGACGGCAAGGGAAACCTTGTGGCCGAAGCCTCGTGCGACAGTCTGCAGCAGCTGGTGCTGTGGTATGAAGAAGAGCTGACACGCATCCGGAGCGAGACCAGGAACGAAACTTCGAATGACGTTCAAACGGTAGAAAAACGCCCTCCGAACCGGATGCGGACGTTTATCACAGGTGTATTGGCCGGCTTATTGGCCGGTGTGTTATTAACCATCAAACTTTATAAACGATGAACAAGAATTTCATGTACGGCATAGGAGCCGTAAAGTATAAGGATTTCACAATCGGGTATATTGAAAAGAACTCGTTTGACCTGGGCGGCAAGAAACCCGAGGCCGCGAAGATCGAGGCCGAACAGGTGCAGGGTGCCCCGGTGCTGGTCATCCCACAGAGTAACGGCGGCATCGCCCCGACGTTCAATGTGATCCAGATGAACTATTCGAACCTGCACAAACTGCTTGGCGGCAGCCTGCATTATAAGAAAGAAGACTCGGAAAAGAAAACTCCGATCGGCTGGACAGCCCCGTCGGAGGTGCTTGTCATGCAGGGACCATGGGAACTCTCCCTCGTGTCCGGACAGAGCGTACTGATTCCCAACGCCACGCTGCTTTCCAATCCTGCAGGCAAGCTGACCCTTACAGAAACCTCCAAGATAGAGGTTACGCTCGAAGTGGCGATGCCGGAGGACGGTTCGCAGCCTTACGGCGTGTTCGATACGGAAGCAATACCGGACGAGTGGGGGCAGTACAAGCTGCCGCCGGCGGAAGCCGCGGCTGCAGCATCGCTCCAAAGTGAGGAGGGCTAACGTATGGCTGACCGTTTGGAACAACTGATAGAGATGGAGTGTGCGGACGCGCTGCTTGACAGCGGCGTGTCCGTACCTCTTAAAAGGTGGAAGCTTCCGTGGCTGAAACGCCCGGTGGAGGTGCGTGTGACGATGAAGCGTCCGAGGCTGCGGGGTCAGATTCTGCTGGCGCGGGAATACCTGAAGACGGGTGTCAAACCCGATTGGCAACCGAAGGACAAGACCGAGGAACTGGCCTTTGTGGCGGAGCATGGTAAGGCTGTGAGCCGCCTGCTGGCCTATACGGTATGCCGGGGATACGTGTCGCGGCACGTGGGCATCGGGGTGACAGCGTGGGTACTGCGGAACTTTGTGGAGTGGCGTTATCTGACGGCCATGTTCCGAACATTCGAGCGTCTGATGGGCACGAAGGATTTTATGCGTATTATCAGCTCGACAGCGCGGGCGAACCCGATGACTCCGAGACTGAGCCAGGCAAGGAAGGGGAGTTAAGAACCCGGTATGAAGGTTCCCATAGCCCTTTCGGCTTCGTGTGGCAGATTGCATCGGCGACCGGCTGGAGCGTGGATTACATCCTTGATGGGGTGAATTACCAGACGCTGATCATGATGCTGAGCGACGCGCCCCGCTACAAGCGCAAGAAGTCGGGTACTTCGGGCGGAAACGGTGCTCCCAGACCGGAACACAGCGCCGAGGATGAAGCGAACGATATAGTAGGATTTTTTCAAAGCAAACTGGAATGAGCAAACCTGTAGAAGTTGAATTTTTGATGAAGGACAAACTCACGCCCGGCATGAACAAGGCCGAACGTGAGGCGCTGGAACTGCGTAATACCGTCAGGCTGCTGGAGGCTGAACTGGAAAGGCTGCGCCTTGCCGGGGAGACGGCTGCCCCCAATCTGGACCAGAGTGCCAATATCGCGCAGATCCATGCACTGGAGAAGCAGCTTGAGGAATTGCGCGGCAAACTGAAACTGCTGCAGGAGGAATCGGAATCCGTGCAGGTCACCCCTGCAGACATGCCCAATGCACAGCGCCAGTTCAACGGGCTTCACAACAGCATCCAGCAGATGGCGCGTGAAATGCCTTCTTTGGCCATGGGACCGCAGATGTTCTTTCTGGCCATATCCAACAACCTGCCGATTTTTACGGACGAACTGGCCCGTGCCCGTAAGGAATATGATGAGCTGCAGAAGTCAGGCAAGAAAGGCACACCGGTATGGAAACAGGTCCTGTCCTCGCTCTTTTCCTGGCAGACGGCCATGACCACCGGCATCATGCTGCTGGTAATGTACGGTGATGAAATCTGGGATTGGACGAAAAACCTGTTCAGTGCCAAAAAAGGCGTGGATGAATTCAATATATCAGTCAAGGAAATGACCGAGATAGAGAAGGACGGCCGTGCCCAGATGGTGCGTACCCGCTTCGAACTGAAATCGGTCATCGATGAAATAAAGAACTTCACCGGCAGCAAGGAACAGGAAAAGGCGAAGGTAGAGGAACTGAACCGCAAGTACGGGGAATCTTTCGGGTATTATAAAACACTTTCCGAATGGTATGATACCCTTATCCAAAAGAGCGAGGACTATGTACAGGTCCTGCTGCACCAGGCCAATGTCCAGAACCTTGTAAAAAAAGCTGCAGAAGCCGATGAAGAGGTGAATAAAATCAAGGCGCAGAAACCGGAAGAGGCGGAAAGCGCCATGGGTTTTTTCGGGAAATGGGGACAATATATCATGCAGTCAAGCATGGCAGAATCCGGGCAGTTCTATGACGCACAGGCTGCCATTAAGAAACATGATCAGGAAGCTTATGACATACTGTTGAAAAATGCCGAAAACAAACGCGACGGTTATCTGAAAAAAGCGGAGGAAGAGGTAAAGAAAGCGGCAGAAGCAGCCAAAAAAGGAAATATCGGCGGACATACCGACCCCGAACAGTCCGGGAAGAATCCGGAAGCGGAAGCCAAGCAACGGCTTGCCACAGAGCGCAGGCTGGCGCAGGATCTTGCCGCCCTGCAGGCCGAGAACCGGAAGGAAGAGATAGACCGTATGCAAGCCGGTACCGAAAAGAAACTGGCACAAATCGAATATGACTATAACGCCCGGAAAGAAGAGATAAACCGGCAGGAAGCCGACTGGAAGCGTGAGAACAAGGAAGCCGGTCTTTCTACCGGAGATAACGGACTTACCCGGGAGCAACAGGATGAACTTGAAAAAGCCCGTGCCTCAAACACCGAGTCAAGGAAAAAAGCGGAGGCGGACGTGTACAGGGAAGAGGCGGAAGCCATGCGTGACTATCTGAAGGAATACGGGACCTTCCAGCAGCAGAAACTGGCCATCGCTGAAGAATATGCCGAGAAAATCCGCAAGGCACAGTCCCAGGGCGAAAGGCTGACTTTGGAGAAGCAGCGTGATGCGGCTGTGCACAAAGTGGACATGGAAGCCCTTACCCAGAAGATAGACTGGGGAGCAGCGTTCGGGGATTTGACCGGTCTGCTTGCAGACCAGATGAAGAACCTGCTTGGCGAACTTAAACAGTATGTCAAGACGGATGAGTTCAAAAAAACGGGAGCCGCAGACCAGCAGGTTGTTTACGATGCCATTGAACGTATTCAAAGCATGCTCCCCGGTGGCAACGGCACATTGGATTTTGCCCGGCTGCAAACGCAGATGCACGCTTTGGGGGATGCCGTAACACGTGTGCAAAATGCAGAACTGCAGCAGGAAGCGGCATTCATCCGGTTGAAAGCGGCGCAGGCCGATTACAACAAGGCTCTTGAAAGCGGTAACCAGGCAGAAATAGAACGTACCAAAATCGCTCTTCAAACGGCCCAATCGTCCAGCGTTTCAGCTGACGAAGAATACCTGAACGCCACCTCTGAAATGAAGGCGCTTGCCGGGGAGGTGAAAAGTGCCTCCCGGGACACGGTTAACGGATTGAACATGGTATCCGACGGGTTGCACGGCTTTGCGAGTGGAACCTTGCAGGGATCATTTGAAGGAATCCAGAACATGCTTACCGGTCTGTCAAAACTGAATATCGGAGGCAAGGTCGGCGATGCCATCAGTCAGATGTCCGAAACCCTGTCAAGTGCCGGAGTCATCGGACAAATCATATCGGCCATTCTCTCCATACTGGATTTGCTGAAAGACGGTATTGGCCCGATTATCTCATCATTGATAGACACCATTTTCAATGCGATAACCGGAATACTCGACAATATCCTCAGCGGAGACCTGTTCAAACAGATAGGCGGTTCCCTTGTGAATGGTATCGGAGGACTGCTGAACACGGTGTCTTTCGGAGGTTTCAACAAACTGTTCGGCATCGGCGGGAACGCCAAGGAAGTGCAGGCGGCTATAGACCGTCTTACGGACCGGAACGAGAAACTGCAGACTTCCATCGAAGACCTGACCGATACCATTAAGGCAAGCAAGGGGACAAAATCGGTGGAAGCTTACCGGGATGCTTACAAATACCAGAAAGAAACGAATGCAAACTATCTGCAGATAGCAAAGGAACAGGCACGCTACAGCGGAAGTCACCACAGCTGGAACTACTACTGGGGCGGTTTCAACCAGGCACAGATAGACAAACTGAGCGGACAGATCGGCCGCCAGTGGGACGGGAACCTGTGGAGCCTGAGCCCGGAGGAAATGAAGGCACTGCGCAGCAACGTGGATATGTGGACGCAAATCCAGAATACCGGTAAGGGAGGCTATGGCGGGCGACTGACCGAGAAACTGGATGACTACATAGACCAGGCCGGCAAGCTGGAGGAACTGACCGACCAGCTGTATGAAGGGCTGACAGGCATTTCGTTCGACGGTATGTACAGCAGCTTCATCGACAACCTGATGAACATGAAGTACGGTGCCAAGGATGCGGCGGAGGATATATCCGAGTACTTCATGCGGGCGATGCTGAGCAACAAGATCGGTGAGATGTACAGCGACAAACTGAAAGGCTGGTGGGAGAAGTTCGGCAAGGCCATGGAGGACAACGAACTGACCGAGGCGGAACGGAACGCGCTGATGGAAGAGTACATGCAGTATATGGATGAAGCCCTTGCCCTGCGTGACAACCTGGCGGCAGCCACCGGTTATGACAAGACGCAGCAGGGCGGTACGAGCCAAAGTGCGAAAGCGGGCGGCTTTACGGCCATGACGCAGGACCAGGGGACGAAGCTGGAGGGCATGTTCACCAGCGGGTTGCAGCACTGGAGCAGCATGGATGACCGGCTGGAAAGCGTGGTGGAGAAGATGGACACGGCTGAAGGGCATCTGGCCCGGATAGCCGAGAACACCGGTGTGAGCGCCGGACACCTGGGCGAACTGAAGGAAGTGATAAAGAAAATGATACGTGACGGACTAAAAGTGAAGTGATATGGGCAATATACTGAGCGGACTGGTGCTGGTGAACGGCACGGACATCTGGACGGAATACGGCGTGTTCCTGGTGGAAGACCGGCGCGGGGGCATGGAGAACCTGACGGCCATCCTGACCCCGAGCAAGGCCAAGAAGGATACCGCCGTGGACATACGGGAAGAGCACGGGGAAAAATACAGCCCCGTGCTGACCCCACGGAATGAAGCGCGTGACGTGACGCTGCACTTTGCGCTGTACAACAAGACCCAGGCAGGCTGGATGAAGCAGTACTTTGCCTTTGTGAATTTCCTGAAGCAAGGGAAGGACGGCTGGCTGGAGATCCGTTTTCCCCAGCTGGATCTGCAGCTGCGGGTGAAGTATGCCGACTGTACGAAGTTCACCCCGCTGACCTACCTGTGGACGGAAGGTGTGCATGCCGGAAAGTTCCGGGTAAAGTTCCGGGAACCGAAACCGATTATATAACCATTCAAACGCTATTAGAATATGCTTCTAACGATATATGATAAAGCCGGGAACAAGCGTGCGGATGTGGCCGTGAACGACAGCTCGACGCAAAGCAAGGAAGTGCAGGGAGACAATGTGCTTTCCCTGTCGTTCAGCTATTATGCCTTCCTGCCCCTGGACGTGAACGACTACACGGACTATCTGGGCGAACGGTACTGGCTGACGGAACGCTACACGCCGAAGCAGGTGAGCGAGGGTGAATGGGAGTATAACCTGAAGCTGTACGGTATCGAGAGCCTGATCAAGCGGTTCCTGGTGCTGGAGACGACGGACGGGGACACCAACCCCCTGTTTACCCTGACGGCCACGCCCCGCGAGCATGTGGCGATGGTGGTGAAGGTTATCAATGACGGCATGGGCCACATTACCGACTGGAAGACGGGTACGGTGGAAGGTACGGAGCTGATCACGATAGACTACGAGGGGATGTACTGCGACGAAGCGCTGAAAGCCATTGCGGAAAAGGCAGGCGGCAAGGTGGAATGGTGGGTTGAGGGGCAGACTGTGAACGTGTGCCGCTGCGAACACGGGGAAGAAATCACCCTTGGCTATGGCAAGGGGCTGACCTCTCTGGAAAGAGATACGAGCAACACGGCCAAGTTCTATACGCGCCTGTTCCCGGTAGGCTCGACCCGCAACATCGATGCGGAGAAATACGGCAGCCCGCGTCTGATGCTTCCCGGCGGCAGGAAGTACATCGAGCAGGGCGTGGAGGAATACGGCATCTATGACCATTACGAGCAGGATGCCTTCAGCGGCATCTTCCCCCGTCGGGTCGGTACGGTAAGCTCGGTTCGCAGCGAGGAGGTGACGGACGATGAAGGAAACAAATTCACCGTCTATTATTTCCGGGACGGGGAACTGGACTTTGACCCCAACCAGTACGAGCTGGCCGGAGAAACCAAACGCGTGTCGTTCCAGACGGGCGACCTTGCCGGACAGGGAGAAAGCGATGACCACTACTTTGAGGTGAACTACGACAGCGCGGCACGTGAATTCGAACTGATCACCATCTGGCCCTACGATGACGACACCCAGCTGCCGGGCGGCAAGCTGGTGCCCCGAGCAGGCGACACCTATATCCTGTGGAATATCCGGATGCCTAATGAGTATTACCGGCTGGCCGAAGAGGAGTTTGCGGTTGCGGTGGACGAGTACAACCGGGACCACTGGCTGGACATTGCCGCCTACAAGGCCCCGACGGACCCTGTGTATATAGAGGAGCACGGCATCGACCTGTTTGTGGGCCGACGGGTGAAGCTGGAGAGCCGGAAGTATTTTCCGGAAAAAGGCTACCGGCAGAGCCGTATCACCAGAATCAGCCGCAAGGTGAACGAACCCGGGCAGATGGACATCGAGATAAGCGATGCGTTGCAGGTGGGCAAGTTTGACAAGGTGACGGACAGCATCGGTGCGCTGAAGAGTTATACGAAATCAAAGACGGAAGGCACAGCCCTTCCGGACATCATACGGAGTTGGGACAAGACGTTGCCCACGGACAACAACCTGTTTTCAGCCAGGCGCAGCCAAAAAGAGTTCCTGAACAAGAGCAAGCCGGATACGGCCAAAGAACCCATCCGCTTTCTGAAGGGAGTAACATTTGGCGAGGCTTCCGGTGGCAAGCCCTGCGGCAGCGTGGACGGTGAGGGCAATGCCGAATATCTGACTGCCGTGATCCGCGAACTGCTGCGTAGCACGGAGTTTGTGGACGGGCTGACCGGTGAGGGCTGGCAGCTGTGGATTGACCAGCTGACGGGACTGACGAACCTGACGGTGGACAAAGTGACTGCCCGGCAAAGCCTGGTGGCGCTGGAACTGCTGATCGAGAAGGTGCGCAGCGTGTGCGGCCAGCTGGTGGTGTCCGCTGCCAACGGCAAGATCAAGGACGTGGTGAAGCAGGGCGACAACTACCGCATCGTGTTTGAGCAGGAATCGGGTTTTGTGGCCCATGACCTGATGCGCTGTGCGGTTACAGGCGGAACAAAACTCAAATCCTACTGGGTGGAGGTGTCTTCTGTAATAGCCGATGGTGTGCTGGTTCCGGTAAGCGAGTTTGGCGGGGTGAAGCCGGAGGCAGGCGATGAGTGCGTGCTGATGGGCAACACCGAAAACCCGCTCCGGCAGAACCTTATATCCATTGCGGCCACGGAGGACGGACAGCCCCGTATCGACATTCTGGACGGTGTGAAGGCCAAGAACTTCAACGGCTGCCTTCGTTGCCGGCTGGGTAAGATGGACGGCATCAAGAGTAGCGCTTTCCCGGCAGACAACCAACCGAAGGGAAACGGCCTGTATGCTGACAACGTGTGGCTGAAGGGTACGTTTGTGCTGATGACCGGCGAGGACATCCTGACGCGGTTTGAGATAACCGAAGGCAAAATCCATTCGGCCGTGGAAAGCTTGCGCAAGGAAATACGCGAAGACCAGAGCTATTTGGACAACAGCAGTTTTGCCGACGGCATGGACAAATGGAAGACGGGCAGCAAGGCTACGCTGTTCACCCTGGGCGGACGCTGGATCTGGGCGAACGGAGGCCCTTACGGCACAAAGCCGGACGGGCATGCCGAGATACGGACCGACGGCAAGGTGCCTTATGCCTATATCCGGAACAATTACATCATGCAAAGACTGAAAGACTTCCGCCTGGTACCGGAGTACCGGCAGACGAACAGCCAGGGCGAACGGGTGCCCGGCGTGGTGTATCTGTCCTTCAGCTACCGGGTTATCAAGGCCGGAAGGTTGAAAATAGAATTTGTGGGTGCTGACAAGACCGGATTTGAGAACTTCAACATGTTCGGTCATGAAGAAGACCTGCCCGTGGGCGGTGAGAAGATGTTCACGCTGGACGGGCTATGGAACGGCACGGGCGACTTCAAACTGTCGTTTACGGGCGTGATTTACATTTCACTGCTGGTGTTCAGCACCAACAAGGCGGACGCACTGGCCTATAAGTACCGCACGCTGTTCGAGCAGAGCGACCGGCTGGTGAAGATTTCGGCCGCCGTGTTCGACAAGGACGGTGAGGCGCTGAAAGAGACCGGGCTGGTGGTGAAGCCGGAAGGTGCCGGGCTGTATGCCCAGGATGCCAGCGGCAAGGTGGCCCTTATCGGGGTCAGTGTGGAAGATACAGACGAACAGGGCAACCCAGTGAGCAAAATTAAGCTGACCGCCGACCATATACAGCTGGAGGGACTGGTGACCGCCAACGGCAACTTCAAGATATTAGAAGACGGGAGTATTGAAACCAGCAATGCAAAAATATATGGTTCAGTACATGCCTATGACGGAAAGATAGGCGGCTTTACGCTTGAATCCGGACGGTTGTATTGGAAAGCTGGAGACTATTTCGGCAATGATTCGCGCAGTTTGAAGTTGGGAATTTCCAACAACAGTATGGAGGGTGTGGTAGATGTTTCATTCAATGCAGCGACTAAAGGACGTTTTGGTGTCAAGGCCGTTGGAGCAAATTCGGGAGGAGCTGCCATATATGCTTCCAGTAAATCGGACGGGCAGACTTTCCCAGCCATGGGGAATACCTATGCCGGATATTTTGACGGCGGTGTTCATGTGAACGGTGCTGTGTATTGCGGGGATATACTTTCGAACAATTTCGGCACTGGATGGACGCTTGGTAATGACGGCACTTATACATACAGAAAAGGTGTTAGCGGAACTCTCAGCTGGAACGTAAAGCTTGATTTTGGGATGACTTACACTTACAAATTAGAGGTAGTAAATGGTATTGTTGTGGGAATGTCACACGCTTAATATAGATAAATATGAAAGTAAATTTTTATGATTGTTTCAAGGATTTTGACGGCCAGCCATTGTATATAAATGGTGAACCACAATTGGTCAGCCGTATTGTAGCGCAATGCCTGTTTAACGGGACAGGGATTCACCCGAGTGGTAACCAACAGACAGATGCCGACAAAAAATTACGGGCATACCGCCTGTGTATGCAGATAATGGATGCCGACGGGGAAATTGATATAACGGCGGAAGACGCGGTATTGATAAAGGAAGCGGTTTCCGGGCTTACCCCGGGGTGCTATTCACAAGTTGTAAAACTGATAGAGGGATAGGCTTATGGCAGAAATGACACAGGAAGAACTGGTCCAGGAAGTGCTGGACCGTGTACTCCAATCTTCTACCGGTGTGGAGGATCTGGAGACTGTCACCTCGCTGAGCGGTGTGAAATCACTGCCCGGTGAGAAAGACGGCAAGATGGTGAACGTACCCCTGGAACTGATTGGGAAACCTGCGAGCGATGCCGCCGCCCGTGCCGAGGCTGCCGCCAAGAAAGCGGAAGGAGCCGTAGCCGGACTGGAGGAAAAGACCCAGGCCGCGACAGAAGCGGCCACCAAGGCCAACGAAGCGGCAGCCAAGGCAGAAAATGCCGCTGCCAAGGTGGAACAGACTACGGCAGCAGCCGTCGGCGGAGCTACCGCACGCTTTTCCTCATGGATGGAAACAGGCAATGTTTTACCTGACAAGAGTACCAAACCGGGCGGCAGCGTGGTGTATGTGGCGGATGCCGGGAAGTTCGCCTACCACATGGATTCCACCCTGTACGGGGACTGGGACGTGGCGGGTGTGCCTCCTGCCGGCATGTTCATGAATGCTGACCGGACAGCCATCCTGCCGGACAAGCTCTACCTGTTGGGCGATGCCGTATATACCGGAACGGGAGGCGGCCTGAGACTGCTGGCCTACCGGCATGAGGTGATGAGCGGGGAAGCTTACGAGGCACTGCAGGACAAGGATGCGAATACGCTGTATCTGATTTATGAGGAGGATTGACGATGATAACCATAGGCGGTAAGGAAATAACGGCTGCGTATGTGGGGAAACGTGCCCTGTCGGCTGTCTATGCCGGGGCAAGACTGGTATGGTCTGCGATAAGCAGCTGTTTCGGACTTGGATACTGGAAAGGCGACGAGCCGTGGAACGGATCGGACGCATGGAACGGTAGCAGTAAAACTGATAAATGAATGATTATTATAAAAGGACAGTATTATGGCAAAAAGGAAAATAAGCGGAATCATCAACGCGACTGAACATCCGATGAATCTTGAAACACCATGGAATCAGAAACAGCCGGACGGCACCTATCATGCCTATGCAGGCGATGACATCGAAGCGTTCCTGAAGAAGGAACTGTCAAACCGTACCCCTACCGAGGAACTGGTGAGCGGCGAGACGAAACCTCCTACATCCGGAACGGTGTTCGATGCGATGGTGGGTACGGTGACGGACGTGGATGTGCAGGACAGCGAGGACGGCACCCAGTACGTGATGACCGTCAAGCAGAAGGACAACCAGGGCGGCGAGAGCTCGAAGGAAGTGCGCTTTTCCAAGTACACGGATGACGACAAGGTGGTGGTGAACATCGACCTGACGGACAGCGGCGGTGCGGGACTTCCCGCCTCGCAGTATCTGGCACTGGGCAGCGGCTTTGTGGTGAAATACTCCGTGGGTGTGGGTACTGCCGGTGGCGGTACGGTGGACGGCTACAGCGACCTGAAAGCCCGCGTAATTGTGAAACGCGGTTCGACCGTCATCAGTGAGTTTCGGGATGCGGAGTTTGTGGGTGTTACAGCCGGACAGAGCTATACCTTTGACGCTTCGCCCTACCTTCAGGATGCCACCGCCTATACCGTGCAGGTGGAAGCGCAGGCAACCTACCAGGGCAGCACGCTGATGAAGACGGCCACGGCCAAGGTGACCATGGTGGCCATGGAGCTGGAGACCACCTACTCGGCGGGCAATGGGCTGGCCGACGGGGGATATAAAAATGACGTGAACATCCCCTTTACTGCCAAGGGCACGAGCGGGGAGAAGAACATCTACTACCGCGTGAACGGCGGACAGGCCTTTACCCTCGGTCTTTCGGCCGGCAGCGGTGTGCAGCAGAAGAACGTGACCATCCCCCTGACACAGATGCAGGAGGGTACGAACGTGGTGGAAGCCTACGCGCAGCATGAGAACTCCGGTGTGGTGAGCCGGGTGCATTACATTACGCTGCTGAAGGCAGGCGGAGGTGTGACAGCGTATGCCGGCATGATGTTCAGCCACCGGGCAGCGGGATTCCAGCGTGACTGGAAACACCCGGTGCTGGAGGCAGAGCAGTTCACGGCATGGAACTTCACGTATGCCGGCTATGACCGCGATGCGTACACGGCCCGTGTGAAAGTGACCGACCGGGGCAGCGTGGTGAAGGAAGACCTGCTGCAGCGCGGTGAGACCGGTAGCTACGGACGGACGAACGTGAACGTGGAACCGCTGGACTATCGTGTGTCGTGCGGTGATGCCGTGCTTGAGGTGAAGGTGAACACCACATCGCACCCAGACATTGAAGCCACGCTGGCACCGGATGCCGTGTGTACGTTTGACGCCTTCGGACGAAGCAACACGGAAAACAACCCGGCAAGCTGGGTGAGCGGTGACAAGCGCATGGAGTTCCGGGACGTGCTGTGGAGCGTGAACGAATATGGTGCCGGTAGCGGCTGGCACAAGGACCGCCTGCTGCTGGCCGGTGGTGCAGGTATGACCCTGACCGCTGACGGTGGGTACCGCCCCTTCAACGAGGCGGACAAACCCGAAGGCTTTGCTATTCGTGATGTGGGCATGACACTTGAGATAGAATACAGCACGGCGAACGTGACGGACACGAATGCCGAGCTGATCACCTGCCTGGGGCAGCTGGACAACGGCAACCGATACGGGCTGATTGTGACCCCGGAAGAGGCCAAGTTCCTGACCGGTGTGGTGACCGAGGCGATGGATGCCGGACAGGTGCTGCGCTATGAAGACTCGGTGGGTACCAAGTTCCAGCCGGGTACGAATATCCGCATTACCTACGTGTTCTATCCGAACGTGCAGACCAACGAACAGCGCACGCTGATCGGTTTCTATGTGAACGGTGAAGAGTCGGCTGCTTCCAAGTGGCTCGACAAGGTGAATTTTGACATTCAGAGCCAGTTGGAATTTAAGTCGGCAGGTGCCGACCTGAACGTGAAGAGCGTGCGTATCTATAACAAGGCGCTGACCTCGGACGAGGTGCTGAACAACTACATCGTGGACCGCAACCACCTGGAGGATGCCGACGGGGAACCGGGCGTGCGCTCACTGGATGAGGACAACCGCGTGCTGAATGAAGGAGATACGGTGAGCATGGAGAAGCTGATGGGGCTGATGAAGAAGCGCCGGAACTCGATCCTGGTACTGATAGGCACGGGCAGCGTGGGCAGTGAGGTTCCGAGCGAGAGCGACACGCTGAACGTGGTGGATGCACTGGCCCAGCTGAACGACAAGAAGGCCAACAAACTGGTAAGGGAGGTCCGTTTCTATAACGGAGAGGACAGGACGCTTGACTTTATCCTTACCAACGTATATGTCCGTATTCAGGGTACTTCTTCCGTGAACTATGCCAGAAAGAACTTCCGTTTCTACTTCCAGAAGACGGCAAGCGGCTGGACGGTTACATTGAGCTACGGGGAGATTGACGGAAACGGCAGGCAGAAGAATCCGGTGGTAACTACCGGCAAAAAAAATCTCTTCAAGTTACGCAGGAACTCGGTAGGCGCGAAGCTGGCATGTTCCAAATGCGACTTCTCGGACTCGTCCATGACCACCAATACCGGAGGTGCGAAGCTTATCAATGACGGACTGAAAGAGATGGGGCTGCTTACGCCTGCCCAGCGTTACGCCAAAGACCATGGGCTGGAGGATGATTACCGTTCGGCCATCGACGGCCTGCCGTGCGACCTGTTCGTAGCGAAGAGTGCCGACGAAGACCTGACCTATTACGGCCAGTACAACATGAACAACGAGAAGAGCGACAGCTACCCCATCTTCGGGCAGGATGAGACCATCGGCGGCGAGAAATGGGGCGAGGGCGACACGCTGAACTACCTGGAAGCCGACGAGGAAGGACACAAGCAGTACCTGCCCGTCTGCTTCGAGACGCTGAACAACTCCAATCCGCTGTGCCTGTTCCACTGGTTGCCGAGTACCGAACCGGAGCATAAGGATTTCATGGACTACAACTTTGACGGAGGACTGGAATTTAATCATCCGAAAGATACCTTCTGGTCGGACGGAGGCGGTGACGCGGAGGAAGAACCGAACCTGAAAGACCACCTCGGTACCGGTGACAAGTACGACAAGATGTACAAGGCCACCGACCGCATGATGAGTTTCGTCTACCGGTGCGTAAAGGAAACGCCTGTGGGCAGGAACATGGTTTACAGCACGGAATCCCATTCGTTCGAGGGGGTGGACTATGAGGACGACGGCGACAAGTTCCCTACCGCCAAGTGGCAGAGCGATACGTTCAGGAAAGAGGCATCGAAGTATTTCGACCTTCCCCACCTGATTGCCTACTATCTGTACGTGCAGTTCAACCTCGGCGTGGACCAGCTTGCGAAGAACATGCTTATCCGCACATGGGACGGTGTGAAATGGTTAATTGACTATTATGACGGCGACTGCCAGTTGGGTTCTGACAACAAGTCGTTCCTGACCGGGAAGTATGACGACAACCGCCAGACGAAGCGCGACGGGGCTTATGTGATGCAGGGTCATAACTCGTGGCTGTGGAACCTCATCGTGGCCAATTGCTGGGACATGATTGTGGAGATTATGGTGAGCGGATGGAACGGGGGCGCAAGCTTCATGAGTGCCTTCAGTATCCAGAAAGCCATTGACCATTTCGATACCGAACAGATGAAGAAGTGGTGCTCACGCCTCTATAACAAGTCCGGCATCTTCAAATACATCTACCCGTTCCTGAACGAAATGCCGGTGGGTGCTGACGGTGCCAAACAGACGTATCCGCAAATCTACGGTCTGAAGGGTTCGTTGAAAGCACACCGGAACTACTTCATCCAACGCAGGTACGACCTGAAGCAGGTGGAGTACGGCTATGTATCTACGCTGGGTGCCCAGTTCTACCAGAGTACGGCATCGCTGGACAAAGCTTATAAACTGAAACCGATGCAGTACCGGCTGACCATCCCTTACCGTGTGCAATTATCCACCTCAAACGGTATACAGGCTGACAGCGGCGTGGTGGATGCAGACGTGCCCCATTCCCTGCAGCTGACCCGTGCCTTCGGTGAGAACGACCCGCTGAAGATTATCGGTGCAGCCAAAATCAAGGAGCTGGTATGGCACGAGGATGCGTTCGCCATCGGCTTCAACTTCGGTCTGCTGACCTCACTGGTAAAACTCGACATGAGCGTGGAGAAAGCCAGCGGTTACCGGAACGGCTCGTTCATGGCTTCGACGAACGGCATGCTGCTTCTGGAAGAAGTGAACATGCGGAACAACCGGCTGGCCCGGAACGGGGACAACGGCAATGTGGCTACTTTGGACTTGAGCTGGCAGGGCCGCCTGAAGAAACTGGACGTGAGGGGTACGGGGCTGACCCGTGTGAAACTGGCCACCGGTGCGCCCGTTGTGCAGTTATGCCTGCCGGACACGATTGAGGAACTGTTCCTGGAATATCTGACCAAGCTGTCCGACAGCGGCCTGATACTGGAAGGCATCAATAATGTGCGGGGCTACCGCTACACCAACTGCCCCGGCATCGACGGGTTCGCTATGCTGGAACGCCTGCACCAGGCCAGACTGAACGGCAGCGGCAAGCTGGAGCGCTTCGTGCTGGAGATAGACCGGGAAGACGACGGAACCCTGCTGAAGAAGTATTACGACTACGGAACGTACACGCAGACGGGTGCCGTGGATGACCGGCATTCGGGACTGAGGGGCAAGCTGACCCTGACGAAGTATCTGGCCGATGAGGAACTGGAGAAGTATGCCGCCCGTTATCCGGAACTGACCATCAAGCAGCCACCCTATACGATGATCGAGTTTGACGACAGCGTGGCCGACGATGCCAATATTTCAAACCTGGACAACAAGACCGGATACAAGTTCGGGAATGCGTACAAAATGAGCGGGCATGTGAATGCCATCCTGTCCAAGCGCCACCGTGTACTGGCCAAGGTGACCAGGATGCCTACGAGCCGGAAGGTGGAGATGGCCGGGCAGCAGGTGGAAGTGAACAACCCGGACGGGGAGATGACCTATTTCCCCCTGCATGACGAAAGCTCGAACTTCTATGCCGATGCGGAGGATATGAACGATTGCACGGTGGCGAAGCTGGACGGCAGCGAGGGTGACTGGATGATGTATGAGCCGTTTTACTGGAGCAAGGGTATCAATGACTATCTGAACAACAAGAAGTATGCCTGCTACAGTAGCTACCCGGAGGATGAAATGCCCCCTGTTCCGGAGGCGACGGTACTGACGCTGGATGCCATCAAGGAAACGCATGGCGGCTGGCTGGGTGAACGCAAGATCATGAGCGGAAAGCCTACGTTGATGGAATCCTATACGACTGACAAGGCTTATTCGGTATGTAAGGTGGATGTATCCGGCTACAGACGTGTCCGCTTTCCGAGCGTTCCCGGTACGGGGCTTATCGGCAGTGTGTTTGTGGATGATGCAGGAAACATCCTGAAGAGTATTGTGGTGCCGACCATCGGCTTGAAGTTTGAGGCCGGCATGTATCTGATAACAGACGTTCCGGAGCGTGCGACCGCCCTGCATTTCTCCATTCTGAACACGGCTGAGTTTGACCATGTGGTACTGAGCAACAGCGACAAGATAGAGGACATGGAACCGGATTGGGTGGCCAATGAGGAGCATCTGTGTGCCGTTGTGGGCAGTTCTGTAGTGGGCAGCAAGTTGCGCGCCTGCATAACCGGCGGCTCGACCACTGCCAGCATGACGTGGACGGACTTCCACTATTACAGCCAGCAGCGGGGTATGCAGCAGATAGACGCGCTGATGCACAGCCGCATTGCAAATCTGAGCTATGCAAAGTACGGGCGCAGGGACATGCAGGAACAATGCGGTGCCGGTCAGCATAACAATAACCGGACAACGGGTGGAACGGCCGACCATGGAATGACAGATACCATCGGCTATGACGAAGCGTATGCCATCAACAACAAAATCACGAATTCGCTGATTGACGGCCTGGTTCACCAGTATGCCTGGTATAAGAGCCGGAACGAATACGGACAGGCGACCGTGGTGCAGGTAAACAATATCTGCTGCCTGGGCTACGAGGACATCTACGGCAACAAGTATGACATGATGGACGGCGTGGACCTGCCGAATGACAGCAGCAATCAGGGCAAATGGCGCATTTGGATGCCTGACGGCAGTATCCGTATGGTACAGGGCAAGAAGGACAGCGGTCAGTGGATTACAGGCGTGGCGCACGGCAAGTATATGGACATGGTTCCGGTAGGTAATTTGAACGGATCATCTTCTACCTACTATACCGACATGTACTGGATAAGTACCGCCACAGTCCGTGTGGTCTATCGCGGGTACTACTATGCGTACGCGGGTGGCGGTGTATCGAGTGCGTATGCGGATTACGATGCTTCGAATGCGAGCGCGAATGTCGGCTCGCGTCTGGCCTTCCGCGGCAAAATCGTGCGGGCGCAAAGCGTGGCAGCGTATAAGGCGATACGCGAGGTGGCGTAAGCGCAAAGCGCCAAAGCGTGGAGCGAAGCGACTAAAACGAAAGAACGGGATTCGGATGGTTTCCGAATTCCGTTTGAAAGGTATTCAAATACCGGCGAAGCCGGTCGAATTTTTTTAGAATTAAAGACAGAATCGTTATGGGAAGAGTTATTGATTTTTTGAGAGAAAGTAACCGATGGAAGCACCTGTTAGGCGGCTTCCTTGTAGGTCTGCTGGGAACGCATCCGGTGGTAGCCCTGTATGCAAGTGCTGTGGCGGCTTCCTGTTTGGAACTGAAGGATAAGCAGCATGGTAGCTGTTGGGACTGGATAGATTGGGGATTAACCGTGCTTGGCGGCGCTTTTGCTGCTCTTTTATGGCTATTCTTCTGAGCATTATAGACTTCTTTTTCTTTGAAATAAGTACCTTTGTAATTGGTAGAGCTTTCCGATAGTCCGTGTGGTCTATCGCGGGTACAACAATGCGAACGCGAATGGCGGTGTATCGAATGCGAATGCGAATAACGATGCTTCGAATGCGAACGCGAATGTCGGCTCGCGTCTGGAAATCTAATTAATCGGCGTACAGCACCGGGGACGTGTCCCCAATGCGGTGCCGAGGGAAGCAAGCCACAGCAATAGCACCCATTAGGGTGGAAAGCTGAAAAATCACGCGTCGGGTGGAGTTTGGTAGGCTGTTATCAGTTCGAAGAAGTCAGGCCCGGGGAAAGGAAGGCCCTTATCTTCCGTATTTACAAACCAACAGCAGAACCGTATGCGCAGGGAAGGATATATCATAGAGGAAATCATCGAATACTCCAATATGTCGGAGGCATTCGATGCCGTACTGCGTGGAACCGATCGTAAAGAGTCCACTCAAGGGGAAAACTGCTTGCCCGTAGGGAGAAGGTTATATCCAAACTTACTGCTGCCATTAAAAACGGTTCGTTTCAACTTGGTGGATACCATGAGACGGAAATCAAAGAGTATGGCAAAAGTCGCATCCTGCAGATTTTATCCATGTATGACCGCATCGCAGTATATGCCGTAATGAGCGTGGTGGACCGTCACCTGCAGAAACGCTATATCCGGACTACCGGGGCCAGCATTAAACGACGTGGCACTCATGATCTGATGCACTGCATACGTACCGATTTGCAAAAAGACCCGGAGTGCACGCTGTATGCCTACAAGTTTGACATCCGCAGGTTCTACGACAATGTGCGGCAGGATTTTGTGATGTGGTGTTTCCGCAGGGTATTCAAGGATGAAAGGCTGTTGGTGCTGCTGGAGCGGTTCGTGACACTGCTGCCGGAAGGTATCAGCTTTGGACTGCGCAGTTCACAAGGAGCAGGCAACCTGCTTCTGTCTGTATTTTTAGACCACTATCTGAAGGACAGGTACGGGGTTCGTTATTACTACCGTTATTGCGATGACGGACTGGTACTCGGTAAAACGAAAGCGGAATTGTGGAAGATTCGTGATGTTATTCACGGGCAAATGGAGAAAATAGACTTGGAAATTAAGCCGAATGAACGGGTATTCCCTGTAGAAGAAGGCATTGATTTCCTTGGCTATGTTATTCGTCCTGACTATGTGAGATTGCGGAAACGTATCAAGCAGAAGTTTGCCCGGAAGATGCACGAGGTAAAATCGAGAAAAAGACGGCGGGAATTGATTGCCAGTTTCTACGGCATGACGAAACACGCCGACTGTAATAAGTTGTTTAAAAAATTAACAGGCAAAGAAATGAGAAGTTTTAAAGACTTGAATGTCGCTTACAAGCCGGAGGACGGCAAGAAGCGATTCCCCGGCGTGGTGGTAAGCATCCGGGAACTGGTAAACTTACCGATTGTAGTGAAGGACTTCGAAACAGGTATCAAGACCGAGCAGGGAGAAGACCGCTGTATTGTGGCCATCGAAGTGAACGGTGAGGCAAAGAAGTTCTTCACCAACAGCGAGGAAATGAAGAATATTCTCGCACAAGTGAAAGAAATGCCGGATGGCTTTCCGTTTGAAACGACCATCAAGACAGAGACCTTCGGCAAAGGTAGAACCAAATACGTGTTTACATGAGAAGAGTTGAAGGAAGTGCCGGTGTGTCGCTGATGGAATGCACGAACCCGGCAAAAGATAAGTGGCGCATCCGCTGGGATGTGCAGGAGAAAGAGGGCAGCTCTGCCTCCTACATGGAAGAGGAGTTCAGCCATAAACCCACTGATGAAGAAATCCGCACATTGGTTATGTCCTGGTATAACAGCCAGACTGATGCAGCTATCCTGTCCGGATTCGTGTATAAGGATGCCCCTGTATGGCTTTCTACAGAAAATCAGTACAACTATAAGGCAGCATACGACTTGGCTGTTCAGACGGGCGGAGAGACCCTTCCAGTTACATTCAAATTCGGTTCGGATGAGCAACCCGAATACCATACCTTTGATAATTTGGATGAATTGAAGGACTTCTATACGAAAGCGGTAAGGTATATCCAGAAGGCTCTGGCTGAAGGCTGGAAAAAGAAGGATAAATTCAAATTGGATTTGTACCGGATTGAATGATTGACAATCCCTTCGGGGGAGGGATAAAAAAAGCCCCCGGCCTGTTAATATAGACGCCAATCATTTATTAACACAAAACGCCACGAGAGTGCGCGACCGGGGGCAATGCCCTCTGCCGCACTCTCGTGGCGTTTTTACGCATTAAATAAATGATTGGCATTGCAAAAGTACAAAAATGATTGGATATGACATTGTTTGAAGCACTTAAATTTAACAGAAAACCGCTTGAATTGCTTATAAGTTTGGGCGGCAAGCAGGATGACCTTCGATTCATAGACTTATATACAGAGTATGAGGTCATGAAAAATCGGGGTGAGAAGACCACTTATGCGGTGGCTTTTTTGGCAAATAAATATTCAGTAAGCGAACGCAAGGTGTATGATATTATCAAACGGTTTGGAAAGCACTGCACGCTCGGTGCAGTGTGATTAATATGCCGGAGATACCTTGTGTTATCTGATGGGGCTAACTTTGCACAGATAAAAATCAATAGCTTATGAATAAGTATTACCAGACATTAGACAAGATACTCCAAACGGGCAAGACCCAAATCAACAAGAAAGGCTGTATCAAATACCTATTGAACGAAAGGCTCATGCTGACCCCAGCTGATTTACTTGATATATTTGAATGCCATGGGATAGCCAGAAAGAAACTGAAAGAAGAATTGAAACTGTTTATGCAGGGTATTCGGGATGTGGAAAGATATAAGGAGGCAGGTATTACCTGGTGGGACTATTGTGGCCATACCCTTGTGAATAGCTACCCCACTTACTTTGAAAAGCTTCCACCCCTTATAGCCAAGATTAATCAGGAAAAACGCAACAGCAAGAACTATGTTCTGTTCCTTGGAGAGACCGGGGTGGAAAGCAACCAGGCACCCTGCCTGAGCCTTGTGCAGTTCCAGATTGATGAGGGGGAACTGGTATTATCCGCATACCAGCGCAGTTCTGATGCCAACCTTGGGCTTCCGGCTGATATTTATCATCTTTATCTGATGGCAAGACAGGTGGAACTTCCTTTGAAATCCATAACTCTTAACCTTGGGAATGTGCATATATATGAAAATAACATTGACCAGACTCTGGAACTGTTATCCGGAGTTGAAAATATTAAATTTGAATTGAACGTATGACGAAAATGAATCTGTCGGCACCGCTGCCATTTGTGGGCCAAAAAAGAATGTTTGCCAAAGAATTTATAAAGGTATTGGACCAGTTTCCTGATGATACCGTTTTTGTGGATCTGTTTGGTGGCTCGGGGTTACTTTCTCATATTACCAAAAGAATGAAACCAACTTCCACTGTTGTCTATAACGATTTTGATAACTACCGATTTAGGCTGGCTCATATTCCACATACAAATAAGCTTTTAGCCGACATTAGAACGCTGGTAGGGGATTCGGTACCCAAACATAAGGCAATCAAAGGAAAGCTGAGGGAATGCGTTTTAAAGCGTATTGAAGAAGAGGAAGCGAGTGTGGGGTACGTGGACTTCATTACTCTATCGTCATCCCTTATGTTCTCTATGAAATATAAGTTGTCTGTGGAGGAAATGAGCAAGGAAGTTCTTTATAACAATATCCGTAAGAATGGATACCCTGAATCATTGGACTATTTAGAAGGGCTGGAAATCGTTTCATGCGACTACAAAGAGGTCTATAATCAATATAAGGACGTACCTGGAGTGGTGTTTTTAATTGATCCTCCTTATCTATCCACTGATGTCGGAACGTACAACATGTATTGGCGTATGTCCGATTACTTAGATGTTTTAAAAGTCCTCGAAGGTCATTCATTCGTTTATTTTACATCAAACAAATCATCTATAATTGAATTGTGTGAGTGGATTGGGGCAAATAAAACCATCGGAAATCCATTTGAAGGCTGCACAAAAAGAGAATTCAATGCCCACATGAATTATTCTGCAGGATACACTGATATAATGTTGTTTAAAAAGCAAGGCATTCCCATTGATAAAATGGCAGCTTAACTACTAACAAAGATACGTTTTTTCAATCAGTTAGACAAATTATTAAAGCATTATTTTAATGCCGTTATAAAGTCATTTTTATGAAACTATAAAGCCGGAACAGAGGTCTTCATTAACCTTTTGCTCCGGCTTTATAAGTGTTGTGTGCAGCCTTTTTTTTTGAACGCTTCGTTTTGTTCTTTTGCCTGAAAATTGAACGCTTCGTTCCGGATTCGGCGGAAATTTGGATTTGCGGATTATAAAAGTCCACCCGGGCGTTGTCCTGCGGGTAAAAGATTACGTCGTCGGGCGTGGCGGGAGAGAAGCTGACGTTAGCACCGGCAGCGGTGGTGACGTATTGGCGGTTTTCTGCTCCATCGACGATATTCCGGGTGCTGTGATCGACCATGAAGATGCCCACGGCTTCGCCCTTTACCCAGCTATTACCGCCGGTGGTCGCAGTACGGGTTTGCGGCATAGTTGCCACAGAGGGTGCGGGCGTTGCCTCGCCTATTCCCGCCGTGAAATTCACGGCTGTGCCGCTGCCGTCGTCCGCCGCAAAACCATCGTCCTCTGAGCAGCCGCCCGAAAGGAGCAGCCCCGCCAGCAGCGCACCGCCCGAAAGCGTCCGCGCCACGTATCTGAAATTTTTTAGTGTACTCATTTTTTCATTATTTATTATTTATATTATTCGTCTGCCGAAAAGACAGCGCGGATTTTCCTGAAAATCTGACCGGCATAGCCGATATCGTTATTTGTCTCACCTGCCTTATACGTCGCGCTCGTCCCTCGCGCAGCTTTGACGGCAGGCTCGTTTCGCTCAAGGCCGGATGAACTAAGGGACGACCACCACGCGGAACCCGACGCTGTAGAAGGCGCCGTCGGGTCCGGCGGAGTAGCGATAGGCAGAGCGGCAGTACCGGGCGTTATTGCCCCAGTAGCCGCCGCGAAGCACGCGGGCGCGGCCCGAGACAGCGCCGGTAGGGTCGGTGTCCGGACCGCTACCGTAATCCCCCAACCAGTCGCTACACCACTCATTCACATTGCCGTGCATATCATACAAGCCCCAAGGATTAGGCTTTTTATTCCCCACGGGACTGGGGCCATCGATACCTGTAGAAGTGACAGTATACCATGCATATCCACCAAGCAGTGATTCGTTGTCGCCAAATGAATAAGCTGTTGTCGTGCCGGCACGGCAGGCATATTCCCACTGGGCCTCCGTTGGCAAGCTACCGCCAATCCAATCCGCATAAGCCTTGGCACCGAACCACGTGACATAGATCATCGGCTGGTCGCCGGAGGCTTCCCATTGGTTGGTTTCCGTATTGTATCGGGGCGTCTAGCCCCATTGGTTCACAGTGAACAAATTTTGCTCTCCATAACCCGAAACGTTATGTCTGGCCAAATTATCTATCGTTACTCCTGCTACTCCCACGGCATTCAGAAAAGCAGCATACTGCGCCCGAGTGACCTGATATTTGCCCATATAGAAATCTTTGGCCAGTGTTACAGAATGTACAGGCTTTTCATTGCTATTACCTGCATCATCTCCCATCAGGAAAGTACCAGCTTTAATGCGTACACGATGAATATATACGGGCAGTTTCTGTGTAAACGTTTCCGCCTTCCCACCTGTCATGGTAATATTATCGGTAAGCGCGGAACTCCTCAATAGCAGGTCGCCGTTAGCGATCTGGAAGATATTTGCATTCTCAGACAACGACTGCGCCGGAACAACAGCTCGGAAAGTAAAGCTGCTGCGGTAATTAGCGTCCGTCGGCTGCTCCACGCGGTACATCTTTATAGCCGTGGCGTTGTTATCGCTTCCGGCAAGCGTTACCCCGCTACCCGGCGTGGCATTATCGACCGCGCCGAGGTTAAGTCCGGCTTTGGCTTTTACGTCCCGCAGGGTTACGATAACCTCTTCGTTCGGGTCTATCGCCCCGAGTTGGCTGTCGAGTGATACTTGCACCATTGCCAACGGATGAGAGAACGAGAGGGAAACGGTTTCGCCCTTGCCGTAACCGGCGCTGCCGTTCGTTGCCTTTGCCGTCAGCAGGTCGCTGGCGGAGTAATCTGCCGCCGCTCGCTGGTCGGTCTTCACGCTGAAAGCGATCGCGGCGGGGTTGAGCGTGCCGTCGCCCTGATAGGGATAGTAGGCGTAGAAGTCGATCCGGCTGCCGTCCGCGGGCCAGTAGGCGGAACCGCTCCATGTGCCAGTGGCATTGTTGTAAGTCAGCTTTATGTTGTTGAGTACATTGCCCGAGGGCGTTTCCGACAAAGTTTCGCTCTTCCGGCAAGCGAATATCCCGATGGCGTCACCGTCGTCCCATGTGCTTTTAAACTGGCTGTCGGTGGTGACCCGTGTCTGTGGTAGGTTTGCTCCCGCCGTTGCCGCCGGAGTGGCGAAACCGATCTCGAAGCGGATGTCTCCGCCGGGTGATTCGTTGGTGCCGGGATAATCCCCGGTGTCGTTGTCCTTGCTGCACGCCGTGAGCAGCAAAGCCGGAACCGCTGCCGTGAGCAGCCATCGTGTGATTGAGTATCTGTTCTTCATATTCTGTGATTTTTAATTTGTTTCAATGATTAATCAGCGGTTACAGGACCACCCGTTACCTGCTTCCAGTCGGTTATCGTCGCGGAGAATCCTGCGCCCGTAGGCGTTTCCGCCACCGTTCCGCCCAGTGCAAGGGGCTTTGTCTTGTCAGTATTGAACGTGGCGAGCATCGTCGTGAGGTCGCTGGTGAGCGTCACGGGCTGCGGGCTGTTGCCGCTGAAACGGATTTGCGCCGTCAGCCGCTGCGCCGTACCTGCCACGCCCAGGAGGCGCATCGTTGCCGACCATTTACCGGCATCCGCCCCGGAGGTGATCTTCGTGAACGTCAGTGCCACATTCGACGGAGTGCCGTATGTGCCGTTATCCATGTCGAGCGTGGCGGCGGCTCCCGAAAAGTAACCTTCAACGCCTTCTATCCGGTCGGTTGTGCCGCCCGTCGGTTCGATGACAAGCGTAAGCTGCCTCACCTGCTGCTGCATGGCGGCGGTCAGTTCGTACTCGGTGTCCTTTTCGATTACCGCATCCATAGCGCACGTGAACAGCCAGCCGGGAGAGGCAGCCACGAACGCGCCCACGCCGTCCCAATTGCCGGAAGCAGCGGCAACGGTAGCGGTTGTGCCGCTTATCGAAACCTGCTCCGGCGTGTTATAGATATAGAAACGGTATGTGCCCGGTTCGAACAAGTGGTCTATGCGGTTTGTCGTGCCGTCGAGCGTGGTCGAGTAGTCGGCTGCCTGCACCGTGTAGGATGCAGGGATGTCAATGTCCGTGCCCCGCCGCGACCAGTCGGCGGTAAGGGTTACCGTGCCGTGGTCGGGATGCGGTGTGTTGTAGATCGGGTCTTTCACGTCGCAACTTACTGCCAGCAGTAGCGCGCACCCAAAGAATGGGATAATTGCTTTTGTTCTCATATCGATCGTTTTTTATTTGTTCTGTTTGGTTCCTACTATTGTCCACAAAAAGCTAATTCCGATCTGAGTGGGTCCCCAAAAGTTTTTGGCCTTATTTTTATCTTGAAAAACACGCACTCTGTCGATCATTCCATAACTATCATATTCCGAATGTGTATATCCCAGACCAATATTGAAATCGATCGAGAAATGATGGGAAAGGTGAAGTTGATAACCGACTGTAGCACCCCCACCCCACAGTTTGCCCTGATAGCCGGTGTCCTTCGAGAAGAGGCTTCCCACGGGATACTTATATATATTGTATTCCCCGTAGCTGCCCGATGCGCCCACATAAAATCGTTTATCACGTAGCAGATACCAACGCACTTCCGGGTTCAGGAACCAGACCTTCTGTATCTTATCGCTGTTGCTTCCCCACCAGCCAAAGCTACCGTCTAACTTGATACCCATGTCGCGGTTCACCCGCCACTCCACACCGAGTGTAGGCAGCAGTATGGCATCATACAACATGTTCGTCCGCACAGCGAAGTAGTAAGGTTTTGAAGGCAGTATTCCATCAGGGGTAACTGCGTTTGTCGGTGAGGAGACAATCGCATCCGGCACTCCCCGGGGGAGTTGCGCGAAAGAATTTCCGGTTGCGGCAATACCCCAGACAAGGAGAGCCAACAGAATTTTTTGTAAATGTTTCATAGGTTCATATATTAGTTGTGTGTTAAATAAAATAAGTTATATCAATTCGCGGCGTGTGTGTCATGGGGTCAGTCATGCGTTCACCGGTCTCTTTGTTCTCGATGGTAGCTCTCACGGCTTCCGACAATTCCGCTTTGAGCACCTTTTCCATCATTTCTTTTTCTACACGTATCCGTTCCAGTTCCTTTACCAGACTATCTTGCTCACGGATACTTTTCGCCATATAATAATTGCATTTCTTTTCTATCTTCCGGCAATGCAGGAAGACGGATGTCACAATTACCAGCGAGCAAAAGGCAATTCCTAGAGAGATAAAGTTGATGTAATCATTCATGGGGCTCTGCTTTTTTTCTTGTTGCAAATTAGGTTAAATGCGGTCGAAAAAGTATTGCATTTTGTCCCTACTTTGTGGCGTTTTGTCATTTTCTGCTGTTTTACGGGCTTTCGGACATAGAAAAGAAGACTGCCTGACAGACTTCCTTTTAACCAGTTACCCCCTGTTACAATCATCTGTAGCAGGGGGTAACTTCATTTTTTAGGGCTTATCGGACAATCTTTCCGGTTCCGGTATGCTATTTCTTATTTTTTGGGGGATGAATTAGCCATTTTCCGGTATTCTGCCGGACTGATACCGTATTGTTTTCGGAACAAGCGGTAGAAAGTGCTCGGTATATTGAACCCGCAACTGAAAGCTACCGCTTCAATCGTAAATTCGGGATGGCTGTCGAGCATCCTGCGTGCTTCTTCTATTTTCAGGAAGCGCGTATATTCCATCGGTGACTTTCCTGTGACGGCTTTGACCGCTTCGGTCAGCGTATTTCTGTTAGTGCCGAGGGCGGATATTATATCGTCCCGGTTCATATCGGCATTAGACAAGTTTTCACCCGAAAGTAGATACTCCTGCAACCGCATAACCAGACTCTTTTGTTCGCTGCTAGGGGAAAGCGTATCCGTAGCTTTGGCAGTTTCAACTGCGTTCGCCAGCCGGTCCTGTTCTTTTATTCGTTCGTATAATTTATGGTTTTTGAGAGCAATAATCCGATTGTAATAGAAAGTAGCCGTGAGGAGCAGTGCCAGTACCAGGCAAATGCCAAGGGTAAAAAGGAAGTAATGGAGATTGCGTTCTTTCTCGGCGATATGTTTCTCCACTTCATATTGGGTGCGCAGTTCATCGAACCGGGCGTTTATCTCTACATCTTTTATAGTATCATTGGCGGCAATGATTGTATCGAACAGCGTGAATGCCTCGTCGAAACGCCCCATCCGGGTAAGTATCTCCATCTTTATCTTCCGTACGGCATTGAGGTCAAATTCTGATTCCTGCACTTCGACCGCTGCGCTGTCTATAGCGGCAAGTGCCTTGCGGTAATCTCCGCGTGACTGTAAAATCAGCGCCTTTGCCCGTGCCAATTCATATCTTGAGATATTGTTATTGACAATACCTTCCAACTTGGCGAGGTATTCTCCAGCTTTGTCATAGTCTTTGGTATCTATATAGGTATTCATCAATGCCACATAAAGATTTCCCCACGCTTCAGGCTGGGTTCTTCCGGCTGCTTTCTCAAACCGGGCGATGGCTTTTTCATATTCGGGCACGAGTTGTAATAGTTTGTCATATTGCCCTTGTGCCCGAAGTGAGCTACACAGGAATGCGTAAGCTTGTGTCAGGATATTGTCGTATCCCGAAACTTCCCATAATAAGCGGATGCATTCTCTGAAACAATCTTCTTCCTCTTTCCATCTATCCTGAACATTATAGGTGATAGCAGTGGCATAAAGTGCTGTTGCCATTCCCGCCTTATCCTTCCGTGCTTTGGCACGGTCGAACATTAGTTTTGCTTCTTCCGCCGCTTTTTTATAATCTCCTTTCAAGTTATAGGCAGTGATAAGTTGCATGTGTATCTGGTAATAGAGTTTCCATTGTTCATGCAGGATATAGAAATCAAGATAACCGGGTGCTTTTTGAATGATCTTGTCGTATTCATTCCTATTTATATGAGAGATGATGGTGTTTCCATACACCATCCCTTGCATTTTTACGTTTCCCTGTCTGATGGCCTCGGCTTCCGTCTGCCCGAACAGGGTCAGCAGTGTATCCATTTTCCGGTCATCGGCTATTTCAGACATATATAAATAGTATAGTCTGTTGTACGACCTCAGTTTGTCAGTTCCGTCGGATTGTTCGATAGCCCGGCGCAAAGAGTCTTTTTGCTGTTGGATGGTGTTTTGGGCTGAAACAGGCAGGGTAAAACAGAATTGGATTCCCCATAAAATCGCTATCAGATAAGATTTATACTTCATTGTTGTTGTGTGTTTACGTAAATTCTTGGCCTATAGTGCTCAAAAGTACAAAAAAATAGTATTGGACTATACAGATATTCCTCTAATTATTCGTGCATATACAAATGATTATGTAATTTTGTGACTGGAAATATGATAAATATCCACTGAAAATACTCAAAAACGGGGTTTAAAAAAGAAAAAGTACATAAAAAAAGCAGCTACACTATTTGTAACTGCTTGAATTTCAGTGGAGCGGTAAGCGAGACTCGAACTCGTGACCCTTAGCTTGGGAAGCTAATGCTCTACCAACTGAGCTACTACCGCATT
>ENA-ORUM01000375-ORUM01000375.1-human-gut-metagenome-genome-assembly--contig:-NODE-375-length-58937-cov-11.275398_pt1 | contig 58937 bp, 47 predicted proteins | sample MGYA00242083_ERZ509217 | MGnify/ENA primary metagenome ERZ509217 (study PRJEB26280, sample SAMEA2338831) | human gut metagenome | biome: human gut; feature: human-associated habitat; material: faeces...
TGCGCGGACCTCCGTCCCGACGCCTCCCGGCGTCCAACTTTTTGTCCGCGGTCCCCAGCGAGCGTCCGAATGTCGCCCGAAAACGAAAATGAATCGCCGGAACACGGGTCCCACAGATCATCGCCCGAGAACGAGAATGAAACACCAGAACCTGGTATCCACGAACCAAATGCGCTGAAACACAGCTACGACGAGCAACGTGTCAAATGGGGCTGATCATCATCGCTCGAGAATGAATACGATTCACCGGTACACGGTTCCGTCGAACCATGTCAAATGGGGATTCAACGAATGGATTATCTAGTTGGGGGCCAAATCGGGAACCGCCCCTGACCATATCGGGAACCGATCCGAGTCAAATCGGGCCCGTTCCGCACCAAACCGGGGACCGTCCCCCATTTGACAAAAGGCCCGCCTCCGAAGAGACGGGCCTTGTGCGAACGTTTCGCTACGGCCTATGCCGCACGGGAAGTCTAGTCCTCCGTGCTGTTGTGGCCGTTCGGATCCTCGGGCGAGTCGCCGTCGTCGGTATCCACGAGCTTGTTGAGCAGAGCCTCCAGCGAGGGCATATCCTCATTGATGATGCCCGAGCTTGCGGTGTCGGCAGAAGAGCTCTCCGCCGGAGCGCCGATCATCTCCTCATCGTCCTCGTAGTGGCGTGGCGCGCTCGTGCCGAGCAGGATGTCGTCCGGACCATCCGGCGAGAACACCATCTGGAGCAGCTGGGAGAGGTCCTCTTCGTCGGCCACGTCCTCGTTGTTCTCGAGGATGTAGAGCAGGTTGTGCTCCTCGAGACCGTCACGCAGCTCCTCGATCGCCTTGGCGCCAATGCCGTCGATGCGAAGCAGGTCCTCCTCGCTCTTGCCCATGAGGTCGCCCACGGTCTCGATGCCCACCTCGCTGAACTTGTTGGTCCAGCGCTGCGAGACGCCGAGGTCGTCGAAGAGGTACAGGCGCGCATCCTCGGCCGAAATCGTACGGCCGTTGCGGGTGAAGGAGCCGTCGGCGCTGCCGAACTCGTCGTAGCCGGCGTAGCTCGTCTCCTGCGGCACCTGCTCGTCGAGCTCCTTGAGCTCGGCGGGGGCCCAATCCGGAAGGCTGCGCGCGGTCGGCAGGGTGGGGCCGTCCACATCCACATAGCCCTCGGGGGTGCGGTAGGTCAGCGTCGCGTTGGCATACGGCTTGAGACCGGTGCCCGCGGGGATCTTCTTACCCACGATGACGTTGGACTTGAGGTCCATGAGGTGGTCGACCTTGCCCTCGATAGCGGCCTCGGTGAGCACGCCCGCAGTGCGGATGAACGACGCGCTGGAGAGCCAGGAATCGATGGACGAAGCAACCTTCAGCGTACCGAGGATGACCGGCTCAGCCGAGGGCGCGGTGCCGCCCAGGCGGGCGACGCGCTCGACCTCATCGGCGAACTCATAGCGGTCGACGTACTGACCGAGCAGGTACTTGGAATCGCCGGGGTTGGTGATCTGAACGCGGCGCAGCATCTGGCGCGCGAGCACCTCGATGTGCTTGTCGTTCAGGTCGACACCCTGCGAGCTGTAGACGTCCTTCACCGAGTGCACGAAGGTGTGCATGGTGGTCTCGATGTCCGTGAGCTTGCGGAGGTTGCGGAAGTTCACGAAGCCGCGGGTAATCAGGTCGCCGGCGCGCACCTCGCAGGTCTCGCCATCGCGGAACCCGGGGCTCAGGTGCGCGGAGGACGGGATGTGGATCTCGTCGAGCACGCGGGTCGGGTCGTCCATGTCGGTGATGGTGGCCACGTAGCCGCTCTCGTCGGTTCCGATGGTGACCATACCGGAGTGCGGCGCGAGCACGGCCTCGGCACCGAGGATCTTCTCGTTCACGTTGCCGACGATGTCGAACATACGCGAAACGGTCGGCAGACCCTGGGTGATGTCCTCAACGCCCGCGACGCCGCCGGAGTGAATGGTACGCATCGTAAGCTGCGTGCCGGGCTCGCCGATCGACTGGGCGGCGATGATGCCCACCGCGGTGCCGATGGCAACCGGGCGACGGGTGGAAAGGTCCCAACCGTAGCACTTCTGGCACACACCGTGCTTGGAACGGCAGGTGAGGAGCGCCCTCAGCTTCACCTTGGTGAGGCCGGCGTCAATCATCTTCTTGAGATCGGCCTCGCGCTCGATGTACTCGTCCTTGTGGAAGAGCACGGTGCCGTCCGCTGCAACGACGTCCTCGATGAAGCAGCGGCCCACGAGGTCGGCGTTGATGTCGCCGGACTCGAGAATGAGGTCGTAGGTCACGCCCTCGGTCGTGCCGCAGTCCTCCTCGCGCACGATGACGTCCTGGCCCACGTCGACCAGACGACGCGTGAGGTAACCGGAGTCGGAGGTGTGCGAAGCAGTGTCGACGAGGCCCTTACGAGCGCCGTAGGTCGAGATGAAGTACTCGAGCGGCAGCAGGCCCTCGCGGAAGTTCGCCTTAATGGGAAGGTCGATCGTCTCACCGGACATGTCGGCCATGAGGCCGCGCATGCCGCCGAGCTGACGCAGCTGGGTCTTGGAACCACGGGCGCCGGAGTCGGCCATCATGTAGAGCGGGTTCTCCTCGTCGAACATGTCGAGCATGAGCGCGGAGACCTTGTTGGTGGCGTCGGTCCACACCTGGACCACCTCGTTGTGGCGCTCGCGGCTCGTGACAAGGCCGTTCTCGAAGTTCTCGTTGATCTGGTCGGCCTTCGCCTGGGTCTCGGCCAGGATCTCGGGCTTCTCATCGGGGATGAGCGCGTCCCACAGCGAGATGGTGAGGCCGGAGCGGGTGGCGTAGTGGAAGCCGGTGTACTTGATGTTGTCGAGCATCTCGGCAACCTCGGCCTGCGGATAGCGGTCGCAGCACTCGGCCACGAGCTTCTTCACGTCGCCCGAGCCCATCTTGTAGTTGACGTACTCGTAGTCGCGCGGCAGGCACTGGCGGTTGTAGATGATGCGGCCGATCGTGGTCTCGAAGCGAGCGGTCTTGTTGCCCGTCACGTCGAGCTCCAGCACGTCGCCGCCGCCGTTGTTCACGCGGAACAGGCGGGTGCCGTCCTCGTTCTCGACGTTGGCGTCCTCGCCGGCCACGCGCACCTGGATCTTGGCCTGAAGGTCGATCTCGGTGCGGGCGTCGTAGGCGTTCATGGCGTCATCGAAGCTCGCGAACACGTGGCCCTCGCCCGCCAGCCCGTCGCGGGCCTGGGTGAGGTAGTACACGCCGATGATCATGTCCTGGCGCGGGGTGTTCACGGGCTTGCCGGATGCCGGCGAGCGCAGGTTGTTGGAGCTGAGCATGAGCACGCGGGCCTCGGCCTGCGCCTGCTGCGAGAGCGGCACGTGCACCGACATCTGGTCGCCGTCGAAGTCCGCGTTGAAGGGCTCGCAGACGAGCGGGTGAAGGTGGATGGCCTTGCCCTCGACGAGCACGGGCTCGAACGCCTGGATGGAGAGGCGGTGCAGGGTCGGTGCGCGGTTGAGCAGCACCAGGCGACCGTCGATGACCTCTTCCAGGATGTCCCAGACGAAGCTCGCGTTGCGCTCGATGGCGCGCTTGGCGACCGTGATGTTCTCGACCTTGCCAAGCTCCACGAGGCGCTTCATGACGAAGGGCTTGAAGAGCTCGAGTGCCATGGTCTTGGGCAGGCCGCACTGGTGCAGCTTGAGCTTGGGGTCGGTAACGATAACCGAACGGCCGGAGTAGTCCACGCGCTTACCGAGCAGGTTCTGGCGGAAGCGGCCCTGCTTGCCCTTGAGGGCCTCGGCGAGCGACTTGAGCGGACGACCGCCACGGCCGGACACCGGGCGTCCACGACGGCCGTTGTCGAAGAGCGCGTCCACGGCCTCCTGCAGCATGCGCTTCTCGTTGTTCACGATGATCGCAGGGGCGTCGAGGTCCAAGAGGCGCTTCAGGCGGTTGTTACGGTTGATCACGCGACGATAGAGGTCGTTCAGGTCGGACGCGGCGAAGCGGCCGCCGTCGAGCTGGACCATCGGGCGCAGATCGGGCGGGATCACGGGGATCACGTCGAGGATCATGTTGGCGGGGTCGTTGCCACCCTTCAGGAAGGCGTCCACGACCTCAAGGCGCTTCACGGCCTTCTCGCGCTTCTGCTTCTGGCCGTCCTCGTCGGCGATGATGGCCTTCAGGGTCTCGGCCTCCTGCTTGAGGTCGATCTGCGAGAGCAGGTCGCGAATGGCCTCGGCGCCCATGTCGCCGGAGAAATACATGCTGTAGTAGCGCTTCATCTCGCGGAAGAGCGGCTCATCGGAGATGAGGTCGCGCTCGGAGAGCTTCATGAAGGCCTCGAAGGCGTCCGTGCGGAGCTGCTTCTCGTCCTTCGTCTCCTCCTCGATATCGATGATACCGGCGGCGATCTCTTCCTCGGTCAGGGGCTCCTCGTCGCTGAACTCATCGAAGTTCTCGGGGTTGCCCTGGGCCTTCAGGCTCTCGATCTGGCGGGTGCACTCGGCATCGAGCTCCTCCAGGTCGGCGGCGAGCTCTTCGCGCAGGTCGTCGGCATCAGCCTCACGAGCCTCATAATCCACGTGCGTGATGATGTAGCTCGCGAAGTAGAGCACCTTCTCGAGGTCCTTGGACTTGATGTCCAGAAGACGGCTCATGGGGAAGCTGGTGGGGCTCTTGAAGAACCAGATGTGGCTCACGGGAGCCGCCAGCTCGATGTGGCCCATGCGCTCGCGGCGCACCTTGGAGGTGGTCACCTCGACGCCGCAGCGCTCGCAGACGATGCCCTTGAAACGGATGCCCTTGTACTTGCCGCAGGAGCACTCCCAGTCCTTGGAAGGTCCGAAGATCTTCTCGCAGAACAGGCCGTCCTTCTCCGGCTTCAAGGTGCGGTAGTTGATGGTCTCGGGCTTCTTGACCTCGCCCTTGGACCAAGAGCGAATCTGGTCGGCGCTGGCCAGCGAGATCTTTACCGCGTCAAAATCAGTAGCTTCGAAATCTGCCACAGTCAACTACTCCTTATCTGTGGTCGTGGCGGCGAGGTCGGGAAGCGAGACCTCGGCGGCATCGGCGATCAGATCGTCGTCACCGAGCACGGCCTCGTCGGCGAGGGGATCGACGGGCAGGGCCTCATCGGCCTTATCCGCGACCTGCGCCTTCGCAGCGGGCTCCGCCTCATGCAGCGGCTCGATGTCGAGCGCGAGCGAGCGGATCTCCTTGACGAGCACCTTGAACGACTCGGGGATGCCGGCCGTGGGGATGTTCTCGCCCTTGACGATGGACTCGTAGGCCTTCACGCGGCCCACGGTATCGTCGGACTTAACGGTGAGGATCTCCTGCAGCACGTTGGAGGCGCCGTACGCATAGAGCGCCCAGACCTCCATCTCGCCGAAGCGCTGGCCGCCGAACTGAGCCTTGCCGCCCAGCGGCTGCTGGGTCACGAGGCTGTAGGGGCCCGTCGAGCGCGCATGGATCTTGTCGTCGACCATGTGGCCGAGCTTCAGGATGTAGGAGGTGCCAACCGTGATGGGCTCGCGGAACTCCTCGCCGGAGCGACCGTCGTAAAGCGTGGTCTTGCCGCGCTCGTCGAGCTGGGTCACGAACTTGGGGTCCATGTGCTCGCCATAGCGCTCGGTGGCAAGGTTGAGCATGTTCTTGTTGGCACGGCGGATGACCTCGGCGATCTCGTCCTCCGTGGCGCCGTCGAAGACGGGCGTCGAGACGAAGAACGGGCCGGGCACGTACTTGTCGGAATCGGCGTCGTCCACATCCCAGCCAGCGGCGGCAGCCCAACCGAGGTGGCACTCGAGGAGCTGGCCCACGTTCATACGCGAAGGCACGCCGAGCGGGTTCAGGATGACGTCGACCGGGGTGCCGTCGGCCATGTAGGGCATGTCCTCGACCGGCAGGATCTCGGAGATAACACCCTTGTTGCCGTGGCGACCGGCGATCTTGTCACCCTGCTGGATCTTGCGGCGCTGGGCAACGTAGACGCGCACCTGCTCGTTCACGCCGGGTGCAAGGTCGTCGCCGTTCTCGCGGCTGAAGCGCACCACGTCGATGACGCGGCCATAGGCGCCGTGCGGCATCTTGAGCGAGGTGTCGCGCACGTCGTGGGCCTTGGCGCCGAAGATGGCCTTGAGCAGGCGCTCCTCGGCGGTCTGGGTGCTCTCGCCCTTCGGGGTGACCTTACCAACCAGGATGTCGCCCGGGCCCACCTCGGCGCCGATGCGGATGATACCGTCATCGTCGAGGTTCGCGAGCATGTCCTCGGAGAGGTTCGGCACCTCGCGGGTGATCTCCTCGGGGCCGAGCTTGGTGTCGCGCGCGTCGATCTCGTGACGCGAGATGTTGATGGTGGTGAGCAGGTCCTCGGCAACCACGCGCTCGGACACCACGATGGCGTCCTCGTAGTTGTAGCCTTCCCAGCTCATGTAGGCCACGGTCAGGTTCTGGCCGAGCGCGAGCTCACCGTGATCGGTCGAGGGGCCGTCGGCGATGGGCTCGCCGGCAGCAACCGTATCGCCCACGCGCACGAGCGGACGGTGGTTGATGCAGGTCGACTGGTTGGACCGCTGGTACTTGGGCGGGCGGTACTCCTCCAGGCCCGCGGAGGTCTTGATGGTGATCTTCGCTGCGTCGGCGAACACGACCTCACCGTCGTGCTTGGCAAGCGTGACCTCGCCCGAGTCGAGCGCGGCGCGACGCTCCATGCCCGTGCCCACGTACGGGGCGGCCGGGTGGATGAGCGGCACGGCCTGGCGCTGCATGTTCGCACCCATGAGGGTACGCTTGGCGTCGTCATGCTCGAGGAACGGAATGAGGGTGGCGGCGACCGAGATCATCTGGCGCGGCGAGACATCCATGTAGTCAACTTCCTCGACCAGAACGTCTGCGGGGGCACCGAACTTGCCGTCGTAGTCGCGCGTACGGGCCACGATGGTGTGCGGGCGCACGATGTTGCCGTCGATGTCGGTGGTCACGAACTCGTTGGTCTTGGGATCGACCGGGGTGTTCGCCGGCGCGATGATGTGGTTCTCCTCCTCATCGGCGGTCATCCAGTCGATCTGGTCGGTGACGCGGCCATTCTCCACGCGGCGGTACGGAGCCTCGATGAAGCCGTACTCGTTCACGCGGGCATAGAGCGCGAGCGAACCGATAAGGCCGATGTTGGGGCCTTCGGGGGTCTCGATCGGGCACATACGGCTGTAATGCGAGTTATGGACGTCGCGGACGGCCGTGGGCACGTTGGTGCGGCGGCTGGAGCCGGACTTGTGGCCCGCAAGACCGCCAGGGCCGAGGGCCGAGAGACGGCGCTTGTGGGTAAGGCCCGTAAGGGGGTTCGCCTGGTCCATGAACTGGGAGAGCTGCGAGGAACCGAAGAACTCCTTGATGGCGGCCACGATGGGACGGATGTTGATGAGGCTCTGCGGGGTGATCTCGTCGATATCCTGAGAGCTCATGCGCTCGCGCACCACGCGCTCCATACGGCTCATGCCGATGCGGAACTGGTTGGCAACGAGCTCGCCCACGGTGCGCACGCGACGGTTGCCGAAGTGGTCGATGTCATCGGTGTAGAAGCCGTCCTCTCCCGCGGCGAGCGCGAGGAGGTAACGGAGCGTGGCAACGATGTCCTCGTCGGTGAGGATCTTGACCTCTTCTGCGGTCTCGAGGCCGAGCTTCTTGTTCACCTTGTAGCGACCCACGCGCGCCAGGTCGTAGCGCTGCGGGTTGAAGAGCAGGCCCTCGAGGAGGCTGCGGGAGGCATCCACGGTGGGGGGCTCACCCGGACGCAGGCGACGATAGATCTCGATGAGGGCGTCCTCGCGGGTAAGCGCGGTGTCGCGCTCGATGGAGCGCTTGACCACGTCGGAGTTGCCCAAGAGCTCGAGAATCTCGTCGTTGGTGGTCGCGATGCCGAGCGCGCGCAGGAACATCGTGGCAGACTGCTTGCGCTTGCGGTCGATGGACACCATGAGCTGGTCGTGCTTATCGACCTCGAACTCAAGCCAGGCGCCACGGGCCGGGATGACCTGCGCCTTGAAGATATCCTTGGGGGTCGTCTTGCCGTTGGCGTCCGTGACCACGCCGTCCTGCTCGCTCGAGAAGTACACGCCCGGCGAACGGACGAGCTGGCTCACGACGATGCGCTCCGTGCCGTTGATGATGAAGGTACCCTGATCGGTCATCATGGGGAAGTCGCCCATGAAGACAAGCTGCTCCTTGATCTCGCCCGTCTCCTTGTTGGTGAGACGAACCTCGGTGAGGAGCGGCGCCTGGTAGGTCATGTCCTTGGCGCGGCACTCGTCCTCCGTGTGGGGGGCATCGCCGAACTGGTGATGACCGAAGGTGACCTCCAGCACGTGGTTCTGGCTCTGGATGGGGCTCGACTCCTTGAACGCTTCGCGGAGGCCCTCATCCATGAAGCGCTGGAAGGATTCCTTCTGCACGGAGATGAGGTTGGGAAGCTCCATGGAGGGCGCGATCTTGCCAAAGTTGACGCGAGCGCGCTCCGTCGGTGTTGCCTGCGGAATTAATGTTGCCACCAGGTTGTTCCTCCTTCTTGAAAAGGCGGGTTTGTTGGCCTCATGGGCGGCGTGGCCGGAAGCGCTCGCGGGGCATGCGCACCGCTTTGAGCGGCATAGCCGCCTCTCACGCTTTCCGGACCCAATCCACCTGATGGGGCCAGTTTCGCAACCTATAAGTTTACCAATCACCTACCGTTTAGCAAGATTTTCCTTGACGCAGGCACTGTTTTGGGGTAGCAAAAAACTTTACGATTAAATCCGCAGGTTGTTGCTGGCGTATCGAACATTTGTTCATGAGTTTTGTGTGAGACGATGTGCCCAACGCGAACGGGACACCGCCCAGCGGCATGCGAAATCTTACGTCCGGTGCAGCCAGAAGAGCACGCGGACTCCAGAATCCGAGGCTACGTGCGAAACACCGGCACGGCCCATAGCATAAGAAGCAACACCGCGCAGGCCACGCGATATCATCGTTGACAACTCATCCCCGTCCCGTCTGTCACGCGTTGCCTCCCCTCACACGTCGCCGCGTTCTGATTCCCCTGCATCCGTCGGCGCAACTTGAGCAGGCCGAGAACTGCCATCACCTTCGAAGCTCGTGCGCTCGGAGATGATGTAACGCGGGCGTGCCTTGGTCTCGAGATAGGTCTTGCCTACATATTCCCCGATGACACCGAGGCATATGAGCTGGACGCCGCCCAAAAGGCATATCACGCTGATCGTACTCGCCCAACCGGATACAGCCCACCCCATCACAACATTCGCCACCGCCCACACGATGCCGAAGAAACTTGCGACAGAAATAACAACCCCCAAAGCCATGACCAGGCGAATCGGCTTGATGGTAAGGCTGGTGACGCCATCGAGCGCGAGTCCGATCATGCTCATCAAGGAATAGCGAGACCTTCCAGCGATGCGCTTCGAACGCTCGTAAACAACCTCGCAGCTTTTGAATCCCACGAGGGGGACCATGCCCCGTAGATAGATGTTCACCTCGCGAAACCCCGATAGCTCCTTCATCACCGGAGCCGAAAGCAAGCGATAGTCCGCGTGATCGTACACCACCTCGGCAGCGAGCCATCCAAGCAGTCGATAGAATGCCCGAGCGGTCGTGCGTTTGAACCAAGCATCTGTTCTGCGATTACCACGCACGCCATACACGACATCGAAGCCCTCTCGGTATCGTGAAATCATCTCATCCATCGCATCGACATCGTCTTGCCCATCGCAATCAATGGAGATGGAAGCGTCACAGCAATCCTTCACCTCCATGAGGCCGGCGAGCACGGTGTTCTGATGGCCGCGATTCCTGCTCTGGCGAATGCCGCGCACGCGGGAGTTATGCCGAGCGAGTGTACAGATTATGTCCCATGTCGAATCCGACGATCCATCGTCAGCGAGCATGAGGAAGCTATCTTCAGCCACCTGATTGTTACGTATGAGCTCGCCAAGCTTTGCGAGGAACCGAGGAAGCGTGTACGGAAGCACTTCCTCCTCGTTGAAACAGGGGACTACGATGGCCAGCGTGGGTTTTGTCCGCATGAGCTGCTCGAGGGCCTACCGCGTGAGGCCGCCACGCACCTCGATGGCATCCCAGAACTCGTCACGGAAACGCGGGTCGGAAGCGGCCATGAGGGCGTTCGTCGCCATCCAGCCGGACGGGGTGCCCGTATCGTAGCCGCTGAGCGGGTCGATCACCACGGCGTACATGGCCTCGCGGTCAAGCGAGCGCGCCATGGCATCGGTGAGCTGGACCTCTCCGCCCGCACCGGGAGCCTGATCGGCGAGCAGGTCCATGACGAGCGGGCTCAGCAAGTAGCGGCCCACGATGTAGAGGTTCGAGGGAGCATCCTCGGGAGCGGGCTTCTCAACGAGGCCCGAAATGCGCCACACGGCACCGGGTTCGCAGTCGGCCACGTCCTCCGCGCCGGCAAGCGATCCCGCGCGCTCGCCCGCGATCACGCCATAGCGCGAGACCTCCTCCGGAGCGCAAGCCGCAACAGCGATAACGCTCGCGCCACCATGGGCGCGGCTGACCTCGAGCATCTTGTCGCAGATGTCGCGCGCCGGCACCACGTAGTCGCCGAGGAGCACGAGGAAGCTCTCCCCCGCCACGGCATCGGCCGCAGAGCGGATGGCATGGCCGAGGCCGTTCGGCTTGTACTGGAAACGGAAGTCTACGGGAAGGCCGCCCGCCTCGGCAACGGCATCGGCATAAGCGGTCTTTCCACGAGAACGCAGAAGCTGTTCAAGGGCCGTATCAGGTTGGAAGTAGCTCAGAAGCTCCGGCTTGTTGGGGCTCGTCACGATGATGGCGTCCGTAACCTCCTCGGGTTCGAGCGCCTCCTCCACCACGTACTGGATAACCGGCTTGTCAAGCACGGGAAGCATTTCCTTGGGCGTGCACTTGGTCGACGGCAGGAAGCGGGTGCCCAGGCCCGCGGCGGGGATGATGGCCTTCACTGATGCGTTCCTTTCAACGTGCCCGGTTCGGGCGACATCGCCGGCATGCGGCGTGAGATAACTTCGCACAGCATAGTAACGCGACACATGAAATGCACGGGAAATCTCAAGCAAATTCCAAGGCTCCCCCTCATATGTCTACCGCGAACGGTCGCCCTCCGCGTGTGAATGGATGCCTGGGGAGCTATCGAGGCCCGCGCCACCCTGATCGCCCACCACGCGCTGCGATTGAGGTCCTGGATTTTACCGCTTCTCACCCAAGAGATAACAAGATCAAGGACCACGCTTTGCGAAGCGAAGCGCAGCCTTAAAAACAAGAAGGCGAGCGCAAAAAAACGGGGCCCGAGACGAATCTCGAACCCCGTAGTGCAACACATGGGCTGCAGCCGATCATGCGGCATGTCCGAGCAGGCGCTTCGCCTGCCCAAACTTACTTGAGGGAGACGGCAGCGCCGGCGGCCTCGAGCTTCTCCTTGGCAGCGTCGGCGTCCTCCTTCTTGACACCCTCGAGCACGGCCTTCGGAGCGTTCTCGACGACCTCCTTGGCCTCCTTGAGGCCAAGGCTGGTGAGCTCGCGGACGACCTTGATGACCTGGATCTTGTTGTCGCCGAAGCCCTCGAGCACGACGTCAAACTCGGTCTTCTCCTCCTCGGCGGGAGCGGCGGCAGCGGGGCCGGCCACAACGGCGGCGGGGGCGGCGGCGGAGACGCCGAAGGTCTCCTCGATGGCCTTGACGAGCTCGGAAGCCTCGAGCAGGGTCATTTCCTTAAGAGCCTCGATGATCTCTTCGTTGGTAAGCTTAGCCATGGTAAGCAATCCTTTCGGTTACCACGCCCAACGCTGGGCGCGGAGCTGAAACTTCACGTGGCGCGCGAGCGCGCCGGGGTGCGTGGCCAGGCCACGCGCGGCTGCTAGGCAGCCTTCTGCTCGGAGATCTGCTGGACGGTACGGGCGAGACCGCTCGACACGCCGTTGACGCAGACCGCGATGTCGCGAGCGAAGCCGTTGATGAGGCCGGCGATCTGGCCAAGGAGCTGATCCTTGGTGGGCAGGTCGGCCATGGCCTTGGCGTCCTCCGCGGTAATAGCCTTACCCTCGGAGATACCGCCCTTCACCTCGATGACACCCTTGGCCTTCTGGGCGAAGTCCTTGAGCACCTTCGCAGAGCTCACCGGCTCCTCCTTGTAGAAGATGTAAGCCAGCGGGCCGGCGAGGATATCGTCGATCTCGGGCTGCTCCTGGTTCTTGAGGGCGAGGCGGACGAGGTTGTTCTTGTAAACCTTCATCTCCGCACCGGCCTCGCGAAGCGCGTGGCGCAGCTCCTGAGCCTGCTTCACGGTGAGACCGTTGTAGGACATCACGTACAGGCCAGCGCTGGCCTCCACGCGCTCCTCGATCTCGGCGACTTTGTCGATCTTGTACTGCTGTGGCATTCGTTACACCTCCTCGTTGCTTTCCGGGCACGGGCCGCCGAAGACTGTGGCGGGGATGCCTCGGAAATGAAACGCAGAAACCGGGTTTCCGCGTTTCAAAAAGAAACCCCCGCGCTGCGTGAGCGACGGGGGCGAGAAGACATGCAAAGTTGAGCTATCTGCTCGACCACCTCGGCTGGCGGGTTTCCCCATTGAGCCTTGGGTGTGCACCGAAGTGCTCCCCGCGGCACCGGCTGTCTCTGGCAGCGGGTCCGTGCGTGAACCGGGTGTTAGTATGCCGTGTTGCAGAACGCGCGTCAACCGACAAGCGGCAGTGGCGCAGGAAATGTGCACATATTTTCCTTGTTGATGGCCTCTACGCTCCATTCAGACGATGCGCAAGCCGAATTGCTTTGCCTGCAGGCCAAGTTTGGCTAAAAATGTCGATTTATGGCAATCCGCGCGTGCGTCGAGGGTGTGTCGCGGCCTTCATGGAGCCCCCTTGGCGGATCGGAGACGCGTATCCTGCCTGATAACCGTCCCACAGCCCCGCAAATTGCGCTATGGGGCGAGCCCGTCCCATCCAGCTTCTCTTCTTCCATCGCCAGAAATCGACATTTTTAGCCATTTTTTGCTTTCGACACAATATTTTGGCTTTGCCGGACGATTCTAGCCGCACATATCTATCCGCGAGCGATGCCGAATGCTCCTCCAACCGGAGGAAACAATGCCAAGTAAACCGTTACAGACCGCGCGCCGCGCCCAATGACCTCGTTCAGCTCTTGCGGTACCATACCGGGCAAAACTCGTTGAAAGGAACGCCGTGTCCAGCCGTACCCCCTCCGTCACGCGCCGCACGCTGCACTACTTTTGGGGCGTCACGCGCATCCAGCTCCCCATGTTCGTCCTCGATGTCGCCGTGACGCTTGGCTACGTGTTCTTCCTCACTTTTGCAAGCCCGCTCATCGTGGGCCAAATCGTAGACATGGTAGGCGCAGGCGGCATGGGGCCGGACGAGGTCCTAACCGCTTTCGGGCCATACATCCTGGCGCTCATCGGCGTGAACATCGCCGGCCAGGTTTGCAGCAAGCTGCAGGACTACGCCTGCGCCAAGCTTGAGATCCGCGCAGGTTACGAGCTGGGGCGCCTGGCCTTCGACACCCTCTCCAACCAATCGATGACCTTTCATACCAACCGCTTCGGCGGCTCGCTGGTAAGCTCCACGCAGAAATTCATATCCGCATACAGCCTGCTCATGGACAATTTCACCTACTCGGCGCTACCCACCGCAGCGACCGCGGTGCTCACCATATGCATGCTTGCGCCACTTGCCCCCGCCTATGTTGTGGTGCTCCTCGTGGTGCTCATCGCATACGTGGCCATCGTATTCAAGCTGTACCGCAAGATTCTCCCCATCAATGCAGCAGCCTCCGCTGCACAGAACCGCCTTTCCGGCGAGCTCTCGGACTCCATCACTAATATATTGGCGGTGAAGACAGCCGGGCGCGAGGCATACGAGCAGAGCATCTTCGAGCAGGCCAACCAAGAGGTCAAGGCCGCCGACAGTCAGCGCATGCGTCGCACGGTGAAAACCGGCGCGGTCACGAGCTCGCTCATCGTGCTCATGATGGGGCTTGTCGCGGTGTTCATCGCCGGCGGCAATGCGTGGTTCGGCATCAGCGCGGGCACGCTCGTCATGATGTTCACGTATACCAATTCGCTCACGGGGCGCTTCAACATGCTTTCCCAGATGTTCCAGCAGATCAACCGCTCGTTCGGCGAGGCGCACGATCTCACGGTGGCGCTCGACGAGCCGCGTCTCGTGGCAGACGAACCCGGCGCGCCCGAGCTCGCCGTACCGGAAGGCGCCATCGATTTCAGCAACATCGATTTCCATTATGCCGATGCCAGCGCCGACGACGCCGTGTTCCGCGGTTTCAGCCTGCACATCCCCGCGGGACAGCGTGTGGGTCTGGTGGGTCGCAGCGGCTCCGGTAAGACCACGCTTACCACGTTGCTGCTTCGCCTGGCAGATCTCTCGGGTGGCAGCATCCGGATAGACGGGCAGGACATCGCCCACGTGAGCCAAGTAAGCTTGCGCCAGCATATCGCCTACGTGCCGCAGGAGCCGCTCCTGTTTCACCGCACCGTGCGCGAGAACATCGCCTACGGCCGGCCCGATGCCTCGGAGGAGGAGATTATGCAGGCGGCACGTGAGGCCAACGCGCTCGAGTTCATCGAGAAGCTGCCGCGCGGGCTCGACACGCAGGTGGGCGAGCGCGGGGTGAAGCTCTCGGGCGGGCAGCGCCAGCGCATCGCCATCGCGCGCGCCATCCTCATGGACGCACCGATCCTCGTGCTCGACGAGGCAACGAGCGCGCTTGACTCCGAGAGCGAGAAGCTCATCCAGGATGCGCTCGAAAACCTCATGCGCGGCCGCACATCGCTCGTGATCGCCCACCGGCTCTCCACCGTGGCCGCGCTCGATCGCATCGTGGTGATTCGCGACGGCGAGATCGTGGAGGACGGCCGTCATGCCGACCTGGTACACGCTTGCGGCGAGTATGCGCAGCTGTGGAGCCGACAGTCGGGCGCGTTCCTGGGGAGCGAATAGGGCTCGATCGCGGTGCACGGGGTGGTGTTTGAGCACGGCAGAAGGTGCTTCAGCGCGGTGCCGGGTGTTTCAGCGCGGTGCCGGGTGTTTCAGCGCGGTGCCGGGCGCTTCGTTGCGGCGTTTGGTATTTCAGCGCAACGCCAGGCGTCTCGTCGCGATGCAGGGTTTTCAGCACAGCGCAGGGTGCTTCACCGCAACGCCAGGCGTTTCGCCGCCCCGCAACCGCAAGTTGCACAATTGCAAGGCGAACATGGTGGCGCGCGCGGGCACGGCGCATAGACTATGTGGTAAGCGACATCCACGCCGCATCGCCTGATCGCATCGTTTGACCGGGAGGCTCCCATGAACGGACAACTTGCCCAACGCCTGCACGACCTCCGCCGCGCCAACGGCTTGAGCCAAGAGGAACTCGCGCGTAAGCTTGCGGTGAGCCGCCAGGCGGTTTCCAAGTGGGAATGCGGCGACGCCCTGCCGAGCACCGAAAACCTGTTTGCGCTGGCCGAGCTCTACGGAGTGGGCATGGCGACGCTCATGGATGACGTTCGGAACGACGCCCGCGAGGAAGACAGGCGCGCCGGTTACGACGTAGAGCCTCGAGCCGCTTGCAGCGAAGCCGGAACGGCAGCCGACGCCGACGTGCCAGGCAGCGACCCTGCGCCCCCTGCGCGCCAAAAACCATCTGGCCGATGGCTCAAGATTGCTTGCCTGGCCTTGCTCGGCATCGTAGCCGCCACATTCATCGTCTGCTGCGTTGCCGCAAAACCCGACCTGCACGTCATTGAGGGAACCGTGGTGGCGAGCGACCGGGCCAGCGACGACTTCGTCGTGGACCTCGGCCGCGGGTATGACTACCGTTACTGGGTTATTGCCGTTGACAGCAACACCATGTACTCGCACGCCATCGAACAGGATGGCGAGGTGCCCGAAGAGACCGAGACCGATCCCTTTGCGCCTGCGATAGGCCAGCACGTGCAGGTATCGATCAAGACGCACGCGCAGAATGCGCCGCAAGCGACCAACCTCGCCGAAAGCGTCTGCGTCATCGAGCAGGCGGAGGGGGAATCGTGACGGCCGCGACGAAAGGGGCATGCGAGGCAGCAGGGCTGCGCGTGGGGCTCATCGAGCTTGGCGAGGGCTGCGGGCCTCGGCACCCCGGCCAGGATTGCGGGTCACGGCACGCTGGTGAGGGCGGCGGGCCGCAGCACCCCGGCGAAGGTCCAAGCCCTAACCCGAGCCCTGCAGCGTTATTGCTCGACGACTTCGCAGATGCGCTCGCTGCGTACACGCGTATATCGGCACGGCAGAATGGAACAGCAGCGGTTGCGCCACGGTTCGTTCGGGTTCGCCTTGAAGCCGGCCACCGCTTGCCAGCGACCTTGGAAGCGGGGGGCCTCACAGGCTGCGACGTTGTGATTTGCGCCGCGTGCTGCACAACAGGGGCACCGGATGCCGCAGCAACGTTATGCGCGGCACTGCAAGACGGCAGCGCGGCGGCGAACGACGCGATCCGCCCCGGCACTCCCATCGGCATACTCGCCGTGGGGAACGCGCACGACGGCTCAGACGCGCGCGAAGTTGTCGCGCGCGCGGCATCTGCCTGCCAAAGCGCGGGGCACCCCTGGATCGGCGGCGTCATCGTAACCGACGGAGCGCTGCTCCCCCGCCTGATGAGAACGCCGCGACTCGGTGCGTGGCGCCGAGATGTTTCCGAGGCCGTCGATTGCCTGGTCGCCGCCGTGAGGCTCGGCCGCTCGCTTGACGAGGTGGAAGGCATCTTGGGCGTCGGCACTGAAAACCTCGATGCCAGGCACCGAGCCCCGAGCGTCATCGTTGCCTCGCCCCACACGTTGTGGCGCTCCGTGGTATCCAAATATCGAAGGCTTGGCGAATAGCCCTCGTCGGCGGGCAGCAGCGAATCACCAATCAACCGGCAGATAATGGTGAGCAGCCACTCCAGAGGGTGCCGGTTTATTTCCGCCCCGTTATCGGGCGACGGCGAATAGCCCTCGTCGGCGGGCACCGGCGAATTGCCAGTCGACCGGCAGGCAATGGTAAATACCCTCGTCGGCGGGCACCGGTTAGCCACCGATCCGTCAGCGGGCAAGCTCGCCGAACGCTTGGGACCACCGCTCCACCAAGCGCTCGAGACTCCACGACGCATTCGCCGGGCTGGTCGAAGGCAGCACCACTGCCGGAATGCCGGTCCGATCTTGCAGGTACCGACGATATAACCGCCCTGCCGTGCCGCCGTTGCAAAACACCGCCCCGATGTGCGCCGAACCTACGATGCGCTCGATGCGCGCGGGCACCACATTTTTAATGCTTGCGTCGGAAGAGCCCTTGATATCGCAGCTCTCGATGACATCCCAGAGCGCGATGCCGTGCCCAAGCAGCAGCTCGCGCTTTGCCTCGATGGAAGCGACGAGCGAAGCGGGGCTGCCGCCCGGGAGCGCATCGCCCTCGTTCGGTGGAACGGGTGCGCCCACGCAAGCCGCGATCACGCGCCAGAAACGGTTTTGCGGGTTACCGTAATAAAACGCGTTCTCGCGCGAAAGCACCGAGGGAAACGACCCCAGCACCAGCACGCGCGAGCGCTCATCGAAGATCGGATCGAATCCATGCGTGATGTGCTGGTACTCCCCCATCGCCTAGCTCCTCTCACCACATGACCGGCAGGTTACGGCACATCGGAAGCTCGCCGCGCGCCCCTCCTCTTCTGCTACCATGACGCAAACACCATCCCCATGCAAGGAGGCTCCATGGCTCGCAGATATCTCATCGTCATCGATATGCAGAACGACTTCGTGACCGGCGCGCTCGGCACCACCGAGGCACAGGGGATCGCCCCCGCGGTCGTCGAAGCTGCGCGCGCGTTCGATGGCGAGGTGCTCTTCACGCTCGACACCCACGGCGAAGATTACCCCGAGACGCAGGAAGGCAGAAACCTCCCCGTCCCCCATTGCATCAAGGGCTCCGAGGGCTGGCAGCTCATCCCCGAACTCGCCGACGTCCAGCGCGAGCGCGATGCCCGCGTGTTTGAGAAGCCGACCTTTGGCTCCACGGAACTTGTCCACTACCTGACGCACGCCAACGCAACCGAGCCGATTGAGTCCATCGAGCTTATCGGCGTGTGCACCGATATCTGCGTGGTTTCGAACGCGTTGCTTATCAAGGCCGCACTGCCCGAGGTACCCGTAAGTGTAGACGCGCGCTTGTGCGCCGGCGTCACGCCCGAGGCGCACGAAGCCGCGCTTGCGACCATGCGCAGCTGCCAGGTTCAGGTGGCCGGCGCGTAGCATCGCGTCCCGCTGCCGCACTTTTTGCGTGAAACGCGTTTTTTGTGGCAGTTATTTCAACTATGAACGATGAGGCGCGGGCTTTGCCGTGCCTCATCGGGGCCACGGGGACGGCCAGCCAATAAAATCCTGCGATTTTGACACACGCATAGGCATCGCGGGGGCATCGACAGCTGCCGATGCCCCCGCGAATCGTTCATAGTTGAAATAACTGCCAGAAATACAGGCTTTCGGAAGAAAAACTACGTGACCGCTCCCAAAATCGCCATACCAGCCGCTACGCTAAGCCCAGCGCCAAGCCAATCAGCCGCACGGCCAAGGCCACCAGCCACGCCACGCCGCACTGCATGAGGACCACGGCGCACATCATGCGCGTGCCAAGCTCGTTTCGCACTGCGGATACCGCTGCCACGCAGGGCGTGTACAGCAGGACGAATGTCAGGAACACATAGGCCGTCAGCGGCGTGAAGAGCGTAGCGAGGCCCGCAACCGACCCGCCCATGAGCACGGTAAGCGTCGCCGCGACGTTCTCCTTGGCCCCAAAACCCGCAACGATGGCAGCAGCCGCAATCCAGCTCCCAAAGCCAAGCGGCGCGAACAGCGGCGCGATGAACGTGCCCAGCCCCGCAAGCATGCTCTGGGACTGGTCTGCCACCACATCGAAGCGAAGGTCGAACGTTTGCAGGAACCAGATGATCACGCTCGCCGCGAAGATGATGGTGAACGCCTTGGTCACAAAGCCCTTGGCTTTATCCCACGCCAGGCGGATCGTCGTCTTGGCCGAGGGCAGGCGGTAGTTGGGAAGTTCCATCACAAACGGAACGGGGTCGCCCTTGAACGCCGTCCCCTTGAGCACGAGCGCCACAAGCACGCCCACGACCATGCCCATGATATAGAGCGAGACCATAACGAGCGGAGCATGGTCGGGGAAGAACGCCGCCGAGAACAGTGCGTACACCGGTAGTTTGGCCGAGCAGCTCATGAACGGCGTGAGCATGACCGTCATCTTGCGGTCGTGCTCAGAAGGGAGGGTGCGCGTGGCCATGATGGCGGGCACGCTGCAGCCGAAACCGATGAGCATGGGCACGAAGCTCCGCCCGGAAAGGCCCAGCTTGCGCAGGATCTTATCCATCACGAAGGCGACGCGCGCCATGTAGCCCGAGTCCTCCAGGATGGATAGCAGCAGAAACAGGACCACGATGATGGGCAAAAACGACAGCACGCTGCCCACGCCGGCGAAGATGCCGTCGATAACGAGCGAATGCACCACGGGGTTGAGCCCGAACGACGTGAGCGCTTGATCAACCACGCCGGTGAATGCCTCGATGCCGAGTTCGAGCAGATCGGAGAGGCGCTGCCCCACCGCGTCGAAGGTGATCCAAAACACGAGCACCATGATGAGGATGAACACGGGTATGGCCGTGTACTTGCCGGTAAGGATACGGTCGGCGGCAACAGAGCGCAGGTGCTCGCGGCTCTCATGGGGCTTTACCACGCTCTGATCGCACACCCCCTCGATGAACGAGAAGCGCATGTCGGCGAGGGCAGCCATGCGGTCGGTGCCGGCTTCCTCCTCCATCTGGCAGATGATGTGCTCTACGGCGTCGAGCTCGTTCTGCTCGAGCGCGAGGGCCTGCGTAACCAACCGATCGCCCTCGATCAGCTTGGTCGCGGCGAAGCGTACGGGTATGCGCGCCGCTTGGGCGTGGTCGTCGATTAGGTGGCAGATGCCGTGGATGCAGCGGTGGAGCGCACCGCCGTCCGGACCGTCCGCCGCGCAGAAGTCGAGCCGGCCAGGGTGCTCGCGATACCGCGCCACGTGCAGCGCGTGCTCGGCGAGTTCGCCCGTGCCCTCGTTCTTCGCCGCCGAGATGGGCACCACCGGTATGCCGAGCGCTGCCTCGAGCGCATTCACGTCCACCGTGCCGCCGTTCTCGGTTAGCTCGTCCATCATGTTGAGGGCGAGCACCATAGGCCGATCAAGCTCCATAAGCTGCAAGGTAAGGTAGAGGTTCCGTTCGATGTTCGTGGCGTCCACGATATCGATGATGGCATCCGGCTGCTCTTCCAGGATGAACTGGCGGCTTACTACCTCCTCGCTTGTATAGGGCGAAAGCGAGTAGATGCCCGGCAGATCGGTGATGGTGGCGTTTGCGTGCCCCTTGATCTGGCCGTCCTTACGGTCCACCGTCACGCCGGGGAAGTTGCCCACATGTTGGTTGGAGCCGGTGAGCTGGTTGAAGAGCGTCGTTTTGCCGCAGTTCTGGTTGCCGGCGAGGGCAAAGCGCAGGGGCGCGGTCTCGGGAAGGGGCGCCGCCCCCTCGCGGCGCGGGCGCGCGGGCTCCTCGCCGAACGCCGGATGAGCCGCTGTGCTCGCCTGCGGGTTCTTGCGCGGACAGTCATGGGCGTCGTGCACGTTCGCGAGCGAGATGCGCGCGGCGTCCGCCTTGCGCAGCGTGAGCTCGTAGCCGCGCAGACGAATTTCGAGCGGGTCGCCCATGGGGGCGTACTTCATCATGGTCACTTCGGTGCCGGGGGTGAGCCCCATATCGAAGATGTGCTGCCGCAGGACGGCATCGCCGGAATCGACCGATTCGATGATGGCGTCCTTGCCGATTTCTAGCTCATCGAGCTTCATGCAATATCCCCTCTGCATGAATCTGTCCAAAGATTTCTACGGTGAATTGTAATCGCAATACATCGGCCTAGCGCGATATCATTAATTATTTATATGTGAACATATGTGCATATAGTATTGTATTATCACTGTTTGCCCCTCATGCGGCCGTTGGATGTCGCTATGCGCCATAGCCCTCTCGTCACTTCATGGCAAGGCATTTCCAGAACCCTTTTCGATGGTCTCCGCATTACAGCAGGCCACAGCGGCTTCAAATCGATTTGAGCAGAGGGAACTTTCTCCAAATCAAAAATCATCGCGGAGGTTCTCAACTACGCCAGGAATATGAATTGGAATGAGCACCCCCTTGCGTTCGCACACTGCCCAAGTGCACGGGAATGCCAATTACTTCGACAGTTCCGGATGGCAGCAGCGACACCTTGCCCGCCAGGACCTCACGTTTCCGACATCCGAGACAAACGGGCTGACCCACGACGAGCATTCACATCTGCCGCATGCCGCCCAATCCTGTCGCAGCGATTGGACGTGCCCCGAATTAAGACACAGCGCAACGAACCGGCTGTAATCGCACGCGGACATGCGCCCCTCACTGAGACCCCACGGCGCAACGTTCACCACGCGAAACGGCACGAGTTGAACAGCCGAACAGGCGCCATTTGCCCGACCTTTCAACTTTTGGGCACTCCATGGGGATCAAGCGAAGTAGACGGAAAAGTGCCAGCGTCCCTACCTGCGCGTTCCCCGCACACCGCGCCGCGTCTACTCCGACGCTCCCCGTTTACGTGCCCAAAAGTGGAAAACGCTTCTCAGCGAGGAGGGAACCGGGCGCGAAATCCAGCTCGAAGCCCCTTAGAAGCTCTTGGGGGCAACGCATCGCCACCCCAGCGCTCCCCTAGCGCGCGAGCAGATGACCATACGCCCGTTTGAGCTCTTTAATGCGGTCGAGGGTTTCGAGCGCCGGCCCGTCTAGCTGCGCCGCAATGCCCACCACAAGCGCGTCGACCAACGCCACCGCGCTCGCCATCGAATGATACGCACGCGGCTCCCCGCGGTAGGTATAGAGCTCGATCGTCGCTCTCGGTCCCGCGCTGCGCACATAGCGGTCGGTGAAGAGCACCGTCGTGCAGCCGACCTTCTCGCCATGGTCCAAAAGCGCCTGGCCCTCGGGCGACACGCGCTGGAAGCCGAAGGTCACGAGCACGTCGCTCTGTCCCGCGTGCACGAGGCCCTCCATGAGCTCCGTTCCGCCCGCAGGCAGCAGCTCCACGAGCATCCCGTAGCGGTTGAGGCGGAAGCGCAGCAGCTCGGCCACGCAGGCCGAGGCGCCCTTACCGTGCAAGAAGATGCGCCGTGCCGCAACGAGCGCGTGCACTGCCTTGGCAAACGATTCCTCATCGAGCCCTTCGAGAGTGCGATCGATGTTCGCGCGCTGCTGGCGCAGGAACGCCTGCGCGTCGCCCGCGCCCTCATCAATGCTTGCCGACATTTTATCCGCGGGCCCCAGCGAGCGCGCCGCGACAGCATTCTTCAGCGTCTTGAAATCGCCGAACCCCGCATGGCGCGCGAACCGCGACACCGTAGCCTCGGAGATGCCGAGGCTCGCCGCCACGTCTTGAATCGACTGCAGAAGGAACTCGCGCGGCTTCTCGACAATATGGTTGATGATGAGCTCCTCGGCGGGCGTGTAGGCCACGCCCGTGGGAAAAAGCGACGGATCGGTCATGGCTCCCCTACTCTGCCCCCGCTATGAGCGTCTGCACGTAATCGCCGCCCAAGCGGTCAATCTCCTTGAGCGCACGCTTGAGCATGCCCGCCGTCTTGACCTTGAACGCAAGGTCGGACGCGTAGGAAATGCGGTAATTCCCCGAAAGCACCTGCGCACGCAGGCCGGCTACGGTCGTTACGCGCTCTCCCATGACGGTGACGGCGCATCCATACTGAAATGCCTGGTGCGTGTCGCTCCCCGAGACAACGGGCACGCCGAGCTCTTGCGCGAAGGCGTAGGTCTTCGCAATCGTTCCCTCGAAGTCGTGCGCGAGGTCCTTGCCGTTCAGATCGACAAACTGGAACGCCGCGAGCGCCTCGCGCGGCTGCTCGGGAATGTGGCCGGGCACCCGGAACGGATGCGCCGCGCCAAAGAAGAGCCCCCGCCGGCGGACCTCTTCCGCAAGTTCCGCGAGCGGAAGAAAGGACCCCTTGGCCTTATGGGGCTCGAGCGCCCTATTGAAATCGAGGATCTCTTCCATCGTGCCGAGCACGAGCGTATGGCCGCTCTCTGCAACATCCACCTCCATGCCCGGAAAGACCAGAAGGCCGTTCACGTTGAAGGCGTCACCCTCCCGGGGGAAGCGCGCCGCGATGTCGGCATACACCTGGTCGAATCCGAGCGTGTTGAAATGCTCGGTGAGGCATATGGCATCGAGTCCGGCCGAGGCCGCCTCGCCAAAGAGCCAATCGGTGTACGCCGGCGAGAATGCCAGGTATTTAGCTAATTTTCCATGTGTGTGAAAATCGATGTTCATTGATTTCCCCTCTATTGATTACCGTTGGAGCGACCGGTGCGCCTGCCCGGCGCTGGCATGTCGCGCACCAACCTGAGCACGCCCGCGAGAGCAGGCGCGACGCGCGCCCACATCAGCACGCCCGCCCGGCGTAGGCACGACGCGCGCCTACAGAAGCACGCCCGCGAGAGCGGGCAGCGCGAAGCAAAGCGCGGCCCAGGCGATCGAGACGGCAGCGAAGATAAGGTCATTCCGGCCGATGGCAAGCGATGAGAGCTTGATCTTGAGCACGTCCATATTGGACGATGCGTACCGGTACCCCTTGAGCTCGAGCGCTTCCACCGTGGTGCGCGAGCGCTTCGCCATGTTGAGCATGAGCGGGTAAAACGACTGGACGATGGTCTTCACCTGGTACACCAGCCAGCGCAGCTTGCCCATGAGCGTTTCGTGCGCCGGCGCCTGGCCGCGAAGGCGGAACGAGAGCAGGATGTTCTGCAGCTCCTCGAACATGATGGGGAGAATCCGGTAGGCAAACGAGATGGAGAACGAGAGGCGCTCCGGGCAGCCAAACCAGAGAAGCCCATTCGAGAGGCGATCGGGGTCGAGGCCCGAGAACACGGTAATCGACGCAAGCGAGCAGGTGGTGACCTTGAGGGTGAGCACGAGCAAGGGAACGAGCGTCTCGACGCTGCCGCCGAAGAAAAGCGCCACGATGAACAGATAGCCCGTCTGCGAGAACACGCCCAGCGCAAATACGAAGAGCACGAGCGGCGCGACGCGAGCGAGCCTTGTGGTGACGGCGCAGAAGAGGAAGAGCCCCAGCAGCACGGTCACGTCGGAGAGGAACCACGGCACGAGGCCGAAGAAGAGATACCACACGATGAGCACGCGCGGGTCGAGCTTGGCGATGGGCGTGTCGTCGTTGCCGTACGCGTTCCTGAGCACCTGGTTGCGCAGGAAGTCGATGGACACCTTATCCATGACGTTCTCTGAGAGTTTTTCGAGCATCGAGCTCGCATCTCCTTTCCATGTCACATGGGGGGCAGCCCCCTGTTTGACACTCCAGATTTACCCGCCGATGGCAGCAAGCGCCAGCTCACGGTAGCCGTCGAAGCACATGAGAAAGTCTTCGATATCGAAGCAGGTTGCCCGCGCATCGAGCGCGGCGCCCATGGCATAGATCTCGGGCGGGCAGATGCCCGACGCCTCGACCACGGCTTCGTTGTGGAAAATCTCCTCCGGCGTGCCGTCGCCGATGACCTCGCCTTGATTGAGCACGATCACCCGGTCGGCGAACTGGCACACAAGCTGCATGTCGTGCGTCGCGATGACCACGGTGTCCGTAACGCCGCGCAGGTCGGCGATGGTACGCACAATTTCGCGCCGCGTGGCGATGTCGAGGTTTGCCGTGGGCTCATCGAGCAGGAGGATCGGCGGATTGAGCGCGATGCCAATGGCGAGCGATGCCCGGCGCATCTGGCCGCCCGACATGAGGCGCCCGTCGCGATCGGCGAGGTCGGCCAAGCGGAAGCGCTCGATCAGCTCTTGCGCGCGCTCCTGCCAACCCTCGACGCCGCGGGAGCGCATGGCGAACTCCACATCGGCACGGACGCTGTCCTTGATGAACATCTGCTCGGGGTTCTGGTAGACGAGCGAGATCGCACCGGAGATGTCTTCCGGGCTCATCGCGCGCGTGGCCACGCCGCCGAGGCGCACCTCGCCGGATGCGGGCTTGATGAGGCCGCACATGAGCTTCATGAGCGTGGTCTTGCCCGCTCCGTTGGAGCCCACGAGCGCGACCTTCTCCCCCGGCTGTATGGCGAGGTCGAGGCCGTCGAATACCGTGTGTGGCGCGCCCTTGACGCTTCGGTACTGCACGTGCACGTCGCGGAAGGCCGCGGCGGGCTCTGCGCCGGGCGCCTCCGAGGGGCGGGCAAGCCGCCCGGCCATCGCATCGCCACGGGAGGAGTGCGCCTGCGGCGTGAACCCAAGCCCTGCAAACGCACGCACACCCTCGTCTACGGTCGTGGGCAGCTCGATGCAGCGGTCCATGATGCCCGCGCTCTTGAGCTCGCGCGCGGCCGAGGCGATCTGCGGTGGATAGATATCGCTCGCCGCGAGATCATCTAGCTGACGCAGCGCCTCGCGTGCCGGGAGCTTCCACGATACTGCGCCGTTCACCATAAGCACCGCATGTTTGCAGTAGTCGGCAATGAAGTCGGTATGATGCTCGATCACGATGATCGTCTTGCCGTGATGCTCGTTGAGGTCGCGCAACACCTCATAGGTCTGACGCGCATGATACGGGTCCAGCTGGGCGATGGGCTCGTCCAAGATGATGACCTCGGGCTCCAGCGCGAGCGCTCCGGCAAGCGCGAGCAGGTGCTTCTGCCCGCCCGAAAGCGCCCACACATAGTCCTGGGCCTTTTCGGCAAGCCCGCAGAGCTCGAGCGCCGCCATCCCGCGCTCCAGGTAATCGGGCTGAGCGTAGTTGAGGCTCGCGAACGATGCCTCATCGAGCACCGTCGGGCGCACCAGCTGGTTCTCGAAATCCTGATATACATAGCCCACGTGCTGGGCCAACTCGCCGATAGGGGTATCGCGCGTCTCAAGGCCGGAAACCACGAGCGAGCCGGTCATATCGCCCGCGATGAACTGGGGAATGAGCCCGTTCATCGCTTTGCAAAGGGTCGATTTGCCGCAGCCGTTGGCACCCATGATGGCAAGGAAGTCACCCTCCTCCACCTCGAGGTCAAGGTGGCGGAGGGTGGCATCATGGGCACCGGGATACGTGAACGTGAGGTCCTTGATGAAGATAATCGACATATCCTGGTCCCTTGGGGGGGCTACGCGCGGCTCAGGGTCGCGTTGCGGTGCAGGCAGAACGCGGCGACGATCGCAATTACCGCGGCAACGCCGAGCCCGGTGAAGATGGCGCCGGTGCTCTCGGCCCACTCGGCCTCCCACTCGATGAGGGAGAATCCCGCTTTCGAGAGGCAGGCGGCGAGCACGGCCACCACGAAGCACGCCACGGCGCCCAGAACGAGCTTGGCGGAGGGGACCTCGGGCGCGTCCTCGGCCGTACGCGGCTTCATGCCCAGGAGCGGCTCGATCTTTCCATAGAGGCGCGGGACCAGGAAGAGCGTGGGGAGCAGGCAGAACAGGATACCGCTGAAGAGCAGGTCGTTCAGGAAGGCGAAGCCCTCGGTGAAGAAGACCGACTCGGGAAGGCCCGGGACCGCCTCGAACTCCTCGACCGCGAAGACCACCTTCAGGATGTCCACGCCGGCGCTCATGGCAAGCTGGAGCGCCGTCGCGCCGATGGCGGCAGCGGCCACGGCCTTGAGGTTGCGGGGGTCGCGCACCAGGGTGCCTGCGATGTAGATGGCGATGGTGACGGTCAGGAACTTCTCAAGCTCGCCGATGCCTCCGAACTGGCCGAGCATGATCTCGCTGAAAACGAGCTCGCCCGTTGCGGCGCCCAGCGCCACCGAAAGCGGGTCGAAGAGCATGGCTAGGGTAAGCGGGATGAACAGGAAGAACTCGACCGAGAACTCAACAATGCCTACCTGGACGGAAGGGATGAGCTCGGAAACGAGCGTGGCGAGGCCGTAGAGCGACATGCTGAGGACGAAGATCATCAGCTTGTGCGCCTGGGCGCCCTTAGAAACCGTAGTTGTCATGGGATTCCTCTCTCTTTCTGCGCCGGCGAAAGCGCATTGGTTCGAGGGACGTGACGGCGTGCTCGGCGTGCCGCGCGCGGCATTGCGAGCGATAGCCCGGCATGACGCCGCAGACAGCTGCCCACGCGGGGGCCACGGTCCCTGCCGATGTGCTCGGCAGGAAGCATCATACGCAGCTGAACTGCGGAAATGGGTTAGCCATGCGTAAGGTGAAAATAAAGTTTCGCTGGCTGGTTTGATGAAAGTTCTGCATGCACCCGCAGGTGCGGCGGGGTGCTTTCTCGCACGTCTCATGAAAATGCGAGCGATTTCGCACTTTACATAGCGCTGATATTGAGCGCCTGGCCCGAGTTGCTGGGCGGGAACCAAGCGACGGCTGGGCTTCCGAGCGGGTTTTGGGCATCGCAAGGGCCGCCCGGCGAGATCCGGACACCGCTCGCGTTGCCGGGCGAGATTCTGCCGCAGCCCCCGTTCTTGGGCGACTTTCGGACACCGCCGGCGTTCTCAGGCGACATCCAGACGCTATGAGTCTCTCAGATGGCGAAATCCCGCCCGAGAAACTGAGAAATATCCGAACGTCGCCCGATGCCGGTGCCGTCAGCAAATGGTGAGACAGTTGTACCCGGCACAATTGTCTCCGAGACAAATGTACCCGGCACAACTGTCTCCCCGCGCCTACATCTCGCCTAGAGCAGCAGGCGCTCGCAGGCGCGGCAAGTAATGAGATAATACGCACCCATAATCGCAACCGTGAAGCCAAGCACGCCCGCCACCACCAACGCAAACGACGCGCTTCCCAGCACCAGCGCAAGAAAGGCCACGAGCACAAGGCCGAACACGTCATGAATGAGGGCTCCCGCAAGAGGCGCCGCAAAGCACAGGCGCACCTGCGCGCGCAGCGATGCCCGAGCCATGGCGCGCTCGCACCCCAGTTCGCGCAAGGTTTCGAATGCCTGCCGCGCGTCGGCCGCCCCCGAAAGCTGCTGCAGCGCGAGAATCGCCGCTGCCGTAACCAAAAACGCCGCCCCGTAGAAGATGCCCACGAATCCGATGGGCGCAAGCGAGCTTGCATTCTCGATGAGCGCACCAGGGCCGCGCATTCCCACGCTGAACGCAAAGCCCGCGCAGGTCATGCACACCGCCGCGGCAATAAGCACGCACACGCACGAAAGCGCGGCGGCGGTGCTCGACACCCTCGCCTCGACCTGCCGCACCGTGAATGCGCGAAGGCCCGTCCAATATACCTCGACGTGGCGCCGCGCCCGCGCTCCCCAACGCCACGCAGCCGATCGCATCACCAAGTACGTCGCCCCGAAAGCAGCAAACCCCATGGGAATGATGAACACGACGAAATACATGGGCTGGAACACGCAAGCTCCCCATACGATAGCGAGAAGCGGAAGGGCCGCGATGAACTGGATGCGCGCCGCGCGCTTCGTGCCAAATGCCAGGTGCTCGGGCGCCCGCTCGGCGCACATGAGGTCAACGAGCGGCCGGCGCAGCACGTCTCGCGCGCACGCAGCGGCACCGAGCGCGGTGATGGCCACGAAGCAGCCCGCTGTCCAGGTTGCGGCACCGGGCGAAAAGCTCGCTTGGAATCGCCATGGCGCATCGAACACGAAAGCGGCGATGGCGCTGAACACGGGCGAGAGCAGGCCGCCAAGGATTATCCCCGCCGCCAGCGAGGCAGCGCCCACCACGAGACCTTCGAGCGAAAGAACCGCCGCGACCCCATGGCGCGGCATACCGACAAGCGCATAAAGCCCGAACTCCCGCTTGCGCCGGCGCACGATAAACCGGTTGGCGTAGGCGACCAGAAAGATGAAGATGACGACCACAAAGACCGAAAAACCCTCGAGCACCGTACCCGACTTCGCATAGATGGCGCGCTGGTCTGGGGTGAGGTCGAGCGCGAGCAGGTAATCGCCCGAAGCGATGAAGCTATAGAGCAGACAAGCGGCGAGCGCGAGCGTTGCGAAATAAACGGAATAGTCGCGCAGGCTGCGCCGCACGTTGCCCAAGGCAAGCTTGACGTACATGAGACTCCTCGCAGGAGATTTGCGGGTAATTCCATGGCTCATTGTCGACCGGTCGCGCCATCGGCGCCATCGATTTGACTTACGCCCGCCTTACGTTTTTGCAACGTAGCACCTCGTTCAGCCGCGGTGTCCGCAACGTGCGAAAACCCTGCCGTGCCACCCGCGGAAGCCGCGCGAGCACACGATATGCGGCGCTCGGCATAAGAAACCCCTGCCCGCGGCGCTCGGCGCAACCAGTGTTCGCCTATGATAGAACTAGCTCGACAGACTGCGCACGACCGACAGGCCGCACGAGCCCAGCAAGCCGAACACGGCCGACGGGCTTGACCTGTTCAGTGGATTGAGCTTGCTCGGTAGGGTTGCACCATTTCTCGGGAGAGGAAGTTCCATGACGTCTTCCATTCGCAATGTCATCTTCGACATGGGCGGCGTGCTCATGACATTCGATAGCAAGCGCTTCGCGACCATCTTTACCGACACCGAAGAAGACGCCGAACTGCTCGACCGCGCGCTCTTCGACCGCAATGAATGGGCGCTCCTCGATGCTGGGGTCATCAGCCACGAAACCATGCGGCGCATCGCAGAGGCTACGCTTCCCGAGCGGCTCCTCCCCAACCTGCATGAATGCATCGCCCACTGGCCCGAGCACTCCGAGCCCATCGCACCCACCAACAGCTTCGCTGCACAGCTCAAGGAGCGAGGCTTTGGCCTGTACCTGCTCTCCAACGCAAGCACGCGCATCGACGAGCAGCTGGGCCACTGTCCCGCCTATCCACTCATGGACGGGCGCGTGGTCTCGGCAGAAGAGCGTCTCATGAAACCGGATCCGGCCATCTACCAGCTGCTCTGCGAGCGCTATGGTCTCGACCCCGCAACGTGCATCTTCGTGGACGATAATCTCAACAACTGCCATGGAGCAGAGGTGGCCGGTATGCAGTCGTTCCATTTCATCACGGATGATGCCGAAGCGAGCGTCGCCCAGTTGGAGCGGATTCTTGACCTCTAGGTTTACAGTAGAACCGAACGACCGACGATCACCAATACCATCCTGGCGGAGCTGATTGTCTCCAGCGCTCACCATTGTTGCAAACCGCGTCATCGTTTATGGCATGTCAATATGCTCAACACTATGCATGCGGCCCTCAGTACAAGGAATCCAGCGGCGAGCCTCACCTACGAGCCACGAAAAAGCTCGCGAATTCAGCCGTCCACACGATTCTGAATCAAAACTCTTGCCAAAGGATCGAATTTTAAGACATGGCCCGAGTACAACCGATGAAAGCTTCCGAACTATCGCAGGTAGACGCATCGGCGCTTCGCTAGCTACTTTGCCCAGGCCCCAAAATTCGATCCTTTGGCAAGAGTTTTGATCTGCGCCGGGCCATGAGAGTGCCAAACGCTCCCCTTAAGGGAAAACTTTGCGCCTGAAAGCCCGCTGACGCGACTCCACACGCCACGACGCGCCCTTCCGAACGGCGGAGGGCGCGCCTTCGCGCGGCGCAGGGTTGACAATTTCCGCGCGGCATGCCGGCGATGTATAACGCGACGACGATACAAGGAGCATGCCGTTGGCACAGCGCCCGCGGCGCGGGGCGGCGGCAACGCTCGCACTGCGCGGCGTGGCGCAGGGCACGCGATGTCGGGTATCATGTGGCCGTATACGAAACACGCCCAAGAATCGAGGATTACTGTGGACCGCACCAAAATCGTCCAGCTCTATACGCACGCCGAGGAGCTTGGTGGCCAGACCGTCACCGTCGCGGGTTGGATCAAATCCGTCCGCGACATGAAGAACTTCGGCTTCGTGACCGTGAACGATGGCAGCTGCTTCAAGGACCTGCAGATTGTCATGAATCGCGAAGCGCTCGCCAACTACGACGAGATCGCGCATCAAAACGTCTCGGCAGCCATCACCGCCACGGGTACGCTCAAGCTCACCCCCGAGGCACCCCAGCCCTTCGAACTCACCGCCGAGACCATCGAGGTCGTGGGCGCCTCCGCACCGGACTACCCGCTGCAGAAGAAGCGCGCCACGGTGGAGTTCCTCCGCACGCAGCAGCACCTGCGCCCGCGCACGAACCTCTTCCGCGCCGTGTTCCGCGTGCGCAGCGTCGCGGCAGCGGCCATCCACCGCTTCTTCCAGGAGCGCGGGTTCGTGTACGTGAACACGCCCATCATCACGACCTCGGACTGCGAGGGCGCGGGCGAGATGTTCCGTGTGACGACCTTCGATCCCGCGACCGCGCCGCGCGTGACCGAGGAGCAGGCAGCCGCGTCGATGGGCGAGCTCACCGCCGGTGAGGTGGACTGGAGCCAGGATTTCTTCGGTAAACCTGCGTCGCTCACCGTCTCCGGCCAGCTCAACGCCGAGAACTTCGCCATGGCCTTCGGCGACGTCTACACCTTCGGCCCCACGTTCCGCGCAGAGAACTCAAACACCACGCGCCACGCCGCCGAGTTTTGGATGATCGAGCCCGAGATCGCCTTCGCCGACCTCGAGGACGACATGAACCTTGCCGAGGACATGCTGAAGTACGTGATCCGCGACGTGCAGGCACGCTGTGCAGACGAGCTCAACATGCTGAACAAGTTTGTCGACAAGGGTCTCATCGAGCGCCTCGAACACGTGGCGAGCTCCGACTTCGCCCGCGTGACCTACACCGAGGCGATTGAGATCCTGGAGCAGGCGGTCGCCGCCGGGCAGCACTTCGACTATCCCGTGAGCTGGGGTATCGACCTGCAGACCGAGCACGAGCGCTTCCTCACTGAGCAGCACTTCAAGCGCCCGACGTTCGTCACGGACTACCCCGCCGAGATCAAAGCGTTCTACATGCGCCTGAACGACGACGGCAAGACTGTGGCCGCCGCGGACTGCCTGGTGCCCGGTATTGGCGAGATCATCGGTGGAAGCCAGCGCGAGGAGCGCCTGGACGTATTGGAGCGCCGCATCGAAGAACTCGGCATGGACAAGGAACAGTACAAGTACTACCTTGACCTGCGCCGCTACGGAACGTGCCCGCACGCGGGCTTTGGCCTGGGCTTCGAGCGCCTGGTGATGTACCTCACCGGCGTGGGTAACATCCGCGACGTGATTCCGCACCCGCGCACGGTGGGCAACGCGGAGTTCTAACTCATCGTACCGAGCTTCGGCCAGCCAAACGTGTAGATACGGTGCGTGATTAGAATTCCGTTCGGCTGGCAGCCCATGTTGAAAAATCGCGCGCCCGTTCGCCGAGCTTAAGCGACCGTCCAGAACCGCGGGCGGTCGCTTTTTCGTACGCGCTCGTATGCTCGCAGCATCAATCAACGGTCCCCCACCGCTGCGAGGTGCCCATGAACCAAAGCCATCATCTAGAACACGATATCTTCGTTAACACCCCCATTGAGACCCTGCGAGATAGACTGCACGCCGCGCGCTGCGTCGCTTCGGAGCCCTTTGAGCGCGGCGGCGGATCGGAACCCGCCGAGCACGAAGGCGACCGAGAGACCGCCGCGCTTAACGCCAGCCCAGACGCCGCCTTTCGCCACGTCGACCGAGAACCTGCCGATTACCAAGATGATTGGGAGCTTCCCGCATTACCCGATGAGGAGGCGCCCACATATGGCAAGTTCGACCGAACGCGGGCGTACGATACACGTACGCTGCGCATCCTTGCGATTCTGGAAGAGCACACCGATGAAGAGCACGCGCTCAGCGCGCCGCGCATCAAAACCATGCTCGACGCACAGAACCACCCCGGCACTCGGCCGCCACGCGTCACCACCAGCTCGATACGCTACTCAATCCAGATGCTCCGCTCCTTTGGGTTGAACATCGCGGGCAACAACCATCGCGGCTATGCCCTGCTTTCGCACCCCATCCCTACCGAAGATGCTGAGCTCACCCTCAGCACCATATGGAACAGCACAGCGCTCACCTCGATCGAACGCCGGAGGCTTGTGAAGAATTTGCTCCCTCTCGTCGCGCCCACGGTTCGGCATCGCTTTGAGAAGAGCATGGAGCAGCCTTCCGGGAATGCAGCGCTTCCCGCTCGCGTAAACATGCGCTTTCAGCTTGCCACGGCGCGGCAGATCATCGAGCGCGCCATACAGCTTGGTGCACCCGTCACGTTTGTACTCGCCGCAGCGCATGGAGAAGCGGGGGCGTCGAGCCATCGGTTTTGCCTCTTCCCCGAAGCGCTTGTTGAATCAAACGGCTCCGTCTTCGTGCGGGGACGCCTCGCCCAAGCGGCACGCTCGAACAGCACCGATCCCGCAGGCATTGTCGATAGCGGGCGCACCTTCCGGCTCGACCGCCTCCAGGCGCTCTCGATGCGCGACGGAGATGATGTCATGTACGTCACGCCTGCGCCGCAGGTAGCGCCACCGGTACCGCAGGCCATCTCGCCTGCGCCGCAGGTAGCCTCGCCCACACCCGCGCTGCAGGCCATCGCGCCCGCGCCGCAGGCCGTCTTGTCGGCATCGCAGTTCGCCCCATCCGCGCCGCAGGCCGCCGCGCCCCCGCCGCAGGCCATCGCGCCTGCACCGGAAGCCCCACCGTCCACGATTCCAATCGTTAACAATCTATAACAAGACCTCCACATGTGCCTGCACCCAGCGCATCTCGCTATGATGAAAAAACCCGCGCTACCGTGGGGATTTTTATCATCCGATGCCAGGGGGAACTGCCTTCGGCTGATTTTTGGAGGAACAATGGAACGGACTACCGTCTCGCGCCGCGGCCTCATCGCCTCGCTCGCCGCTGCTGGCTCGCTCTCACTTGCCGCCTGCACCAACGACACCTCTGGCGGAGGCTCGGCCGGCAGCGCTAGCAGCTCGGGCACTTACAGGATCGGCGTCCTGCAGCTCACGCAGCATGCTGCGCTCGATGCTTCGAACGAGGGATTCATCGCCGCTCTTGACGATGCCGGCATCTCCTACGAGGCGGACCAGCAGAACGCCAACAACGAGCAGTCGACCTGCACCACCATCGCCTCAACCTTCGCGAACGACGGCGTCGACCTCATCCTGGCCATCGGCACGCCCGCAGCCCAGGCCTGCCTGAACGCCACGACCGAGATCCCCATCGTGGGCACCGCCATCACCGACTTCGCAGAGTCCGGGCTCGTGGAGTCGAACGACGCTCCGGGCGGCAACCTCACCGGCTCCTCCGATATGACGCCTGTCGCCGACCAGATCGCCCTGCTCACCCAGCTCGTGCCGGACGCCGCGCAGGTGGGCCTGCTCTACTGCACCGCCGAGAGCAACTCCGAGATCCAGATTCAGATGGCCGAGGAGGAGCTCGATGGGCTCGGGATCGGCCACGAGCGCTACTCGTTCTCCTCCACCAACGAGCTCCAGACCGTCGTGGAGACCATGGTCGGCCAGGTTGACGCCGTGTACGCCCCCACCGACAACACCGTGGCGGCCGCCATGGCGCAGGTTGCCTCGACCGCCGACGCCGCGGGCATTCCCACCATCGTGGGCTGCGACACCATGGTCGAAGACGGCGGCACCGCCTCGTACAGCATCAACTACCGCGACCTCGGTTACCGCGCGGGCGAGATGGCCGTGCAGATCCTCACCGAGGGCGCAGACCCGGCAACCATGCCGATCGAGTATCTGGAGGCCGAGGACTGCACGCTCATCGCCAACCAGGCCTCGGCCGATGCCTGCGGCGTCGACCTCTCCGTGCTCGACGCCCCCGAAATCGTCTAACGCGCCTCGCAACCCTGGCAGTGAACCCTGCTGCCTTCGATGTAAAGGAGAAGAACCATGAAGTCCGCAATTTCTCGTCGCACCTTCGCAAAGGGCCTCGCAGGCACCGCCGTCGCACTCGGCGGCCTCGGCATCGCCGGCTGCAGCGATAACGCCGCCTCCGGATCTGCCGCAAGCAGCGGAACCACCTACCGCATCGGCGTCCTGCAGCTCACGCAGCACTCCGCCCTCGACGCGGCGAACGAGGGCTTCATCCGTGCCCTCGACGAATCGGGCATCTCCTACGAGGCGGACCAGCAGAACGCCAACAACGAGCAGTCCGCCTGCACCACCATCGCGTCCACGTTCGTGAACGACGGCGTGGACCTCATCCTCGCCATCGCGACCCCTGCCGCGCAGGCCTGCCTGAACGCCACGACCGAGATTCCCATCGTGGGCACCGCCATCACCGACTTCGCAGAGTCCGGGCTCGTGGAGTCGAACGACGCTCCGGGCGGCAACCTCACCGGCTCCTCCGATATGACGCCTGTCGCCGACCAGATCGCCCTGCTCACCCAGCTCGTGCCGGACGCCGCGCAGGTGGGCCTGCTCTACTGCACCGCCGAGAGCAACTCCGAGATCCAGATTCAGATGGCCGAGGAGGAGCTCGATGGGCTCGGGATCGGCCACGAGCGCTACTCGTTCTCCTCCACCAACGAGCTCCAGACCGTCGTGGAGACCATGGTCGGCCAGGTTGACGCCGTGTACGCCCCCACCGACAACACCGTGGCGGCCGCCATGTCGCAGGTATCCGCCACCACGAACGAGGCGGGCATCCCCACCATTTGCGGCGAGGTGGGCATGGTCGAGAACGGCGGCCTTGCGTCCGTTTCAATCAACTACGAAGAACTCGGTTACCGCGCGGGCGAGATGGCCGTGCAGATCCTCACCGAGGACGCAGACCCGGCGACCATGCCGGTGGAAACCATGGGCGCCGATGAGTGCGACCTGGTTTACAACCAGCATACCGCCGACGAGATCGGCGTGGACGTCTCGAGCCTGGCCAGCGACGGCGGCACAGACGTGAGCGCTGAGGCGTAAGGCGCCTCGAGACCCACGCCCGGCCTCACATACTGGGCAACAAGCGTAGCGCTACGTACAATGCGGGCTCCGTTCAAGAGGACGGAGCCCGTTTTCGTTCATGCGAAATGGAGTTGGCAGACAACGCCGCCCGCCCTCTGAGTCGAAATGGGACGAGCAAGACAAGATTGCCCATGCGGCGCCCAGGCAAAAGTGCCAACCGAACAACGCCGCCTTTACCCCGCTTGGATGAAGCAGTGCTCGGGCTAAACGGTGCCCGCAAGCCGCCTCCATGTCTCCGCGTGCTTCTTACCGACCTCCGTCGCGCGATATCTGTTGCCGCCTTGGGCGCCATTCGGCAAGAACTGCGGCTGCGACTCCACGAGCCCCTGTTCACGCAGGCGGTGCACCGCACGGTCGAGCGACCGCGGGCAGCACCCCAACCAGCTTGCCATCTCCTTTTTATTGAATATCACACCGCCCGCTTGGTTGGTCTCCCGCACGATGTACTCAAGCACGCGCTCATGCACGAAGGCATGCCGTTTGTTGATGTTCACGCTAATGCCGTCGAGCGGGCTCAAAGCCTCCTCGTTTCGTTCCATACACCTCTCCTTTTCATGCTGCCCCGCCGCTTGCACGTGCGGGCACAGCCGCTTACCTTTTGAAATGCCTGCCGTCGGAACGATTGCGCGGGCGCCCACAGGGGGCGTCGCGCGAAAGCCCGCCCGTCTGTTTCCAGCGACCGGCGGCACGGTGCCGCCCATCGCCCCCAGTCTCCCGCGTATCCGTTCCCCCTGGAGGCCCCGCCGCGTCTCTCCAGCTTCCTTTATGCGAAAACCTCCGGCTGGCAGCTTCTGCCGACCACCGTTCCCCGAAACGGCCCCCGAGCGGCACATGCCGCCGATCACGTGGTCCGCACCCCCTGGCCGCTTGATTACCACTCCATTACAGACGCGCCGGTCCGTGGCGTTCGCAGCGGGGCGTGATACACTTTTGGCGTTATTTATGCAGGATTTCTTGCATCGACCCCGGCGGGTTCGCTCGCCGGGGTTCGTTGCCTTACGGAAGAGAGGGGCTGCTATGGGACTCGCCATGCTTGGTGCCGTCTCGCAAGGCATTCTCTGGGGCGTCATGGTGCTCGGCGTCTTTATCACCTATAAGCTACTCGACATCGCCGACCTCACCGTCGACGGCAGCTTCGCCCTGGGCGGCAGCGTATGCGCGGTGCTCGTGGTAAGCGGCGTGGACCCGGTGCTTGCCATCTTCGCCGCCATGCTCGCCGGCATGATCGCCGGAGCGGTGACGGGATTCCTCCACACGGTCTTCGAGATTCCCGCCATCCTCGCCGGCATTCTCACCCAGATCGCGCTGTGGTCGGTGAACCTGCGCATTATGGGCAAGTCCAACACGCCGCTTCTTCGCGTGGACACGCTGTTCTCGAGCGTCACCGATGCCACCGGCCTCCCGCAAAACGTTGCCTCCATCATCGTGGGGCTCATCTTCGCCATCTTGATCATCGTGGCGCTCTACTGGTTCTTTGGCACCGAAATCGGCTCTGCCTGCCGCGCAACCGGCAACAATGAGGCAATGGTGCGCGCACTCGGCGTCGACACGAAGGTCACCAAGATGATCGCGCTTACCCTTTCGAACGGCCTCGTGGGACTCTCCGGCGGCCTCATCTGCGAGAGCCAGGGCTACGCCGATATCGGCATGGGCACCGGCGCCATCGTGATCGGCCTCGCCGCGATCGTGATCGGCGAGGTGCTCGGTCGCCTCACTCCCGGCAAGCTCCGCTCCTTCGGCAGCCGCCTTACCGCCGCCGTCGTGGGCTCCGTGGTGTACTTCCTCATCCGCGCGATCGTGCTGCAGCTCGGCATGGACGCGAACGACATGAAGCTCATCTCGGCCGTTATCGTCGCGCTCGCGCTTTGCATCCCCGTGGTGTGGGAGAAGTACCAGCTGCGCCGCGCCTACGCGCGCTCCGCGAAAGCAGCGCCCGCGACCCCTGCCGCCAACTCCGAAGGGGGGCGATAGCGCATGCTGACGCTCAACGGTGTGTGCAAGACCTTCAACGCTGGGACCATCAACGAGAAGCGCGCCCTTGTGAACGTTGACCTTCACCTCGAAGCAGGCGATTTTGTGACCGTCATCGGCGGCAACGGCGCCGGCAAGTCGACGCTCATGAACATGATCGCGGGCGTATACCCCATCGACGCGGGAACGATCACGCTCGACGGACTGAACATCTCGCGCCTCTCTGAGCCCGCGCGCGCGAAGTACCTCGGCCGCGTGTTTCAGGATCCCATGATGGGAACCGCTGCCGACATGCAGATCATCGAGAACCTTGCCATGGCAAAGCGACGCGGCAAGACGCGCACCCTTGCCTGGGGCGTCACGCGCTCCGAGAAAGACGAGTACGCCGAGCGCCTGCGCGAACTGGGGCTCGGGCTCGAAAAGCGCCTGACCGCCAAGGTGGGCTTGCTCTCGGGCGGGCAGCGCCAAGCGCTCACGCTGCTCATGGCAACACTTACCGACCCCAAGCTGCTGCTGCTCGACGAGCATACGGCGGCGCTCGATCCCAAGACGGCAGCCAAGGTGCTCGACCTCACCGAGAAGATCGTTGGCGAGCACCATCTCACCACGCTCATGGTGACGCACAACATGAACGATGCCATCCGCTTGGGCAACCGCCTCATCATGATGCACGAGGGACGCATCATCTACGATGTCTCCGGCGCCGAGAAGGCAGCGCTTACCGTGGCCGATCTGCTCCAAAAGTTCGAGGAGGTCTCGGGCGGCGAGCTTGCTAACGACCGCATGCTGCTGAACTAGGCGCGCGTGCGGCATGTTCTGCTGGCTTATTCGAGGCTCGAATCAATTCGAGCCTCGAGTCGGAAGGTTTTTCGCAAACCTCAGAGTAAACCCGGGCTTGCGCGTAAAAAACCGCAGGAAAACTCTGCCTAAAAGGCTTGTTTACTCAGCGAATCTCCAAAAACCTTCCGACTCGAGGCGTGAACTTTTTCTTAGACTCCCGTAGCGTACGAAATACGCCCGGCAATCCTATACTGACCGTATCGGCATCCGACGTCCCACCACCTTCGCCACCTGCTTCACGAGGAGGCACCATGAGCATGCGGAACGAACTTGCTGTCATTGCGGATCCTGCATATCGAGAGTTTCAGGCCAAGCTGGTGCCGACCGTCGAGCCGGAAAGCATCCTGGGCGTGCGCACACCGGAGCTGCGGCGTTTTGCCCGCACGCTCTGGAAGGACCGGCCTGCGGAGGCGAGGGCTTTTCTAAATGAACCCCTCCCCCATGAAACCTATGACGAGATGAACCTTCATGGCCTGCTCATCGGCATGGCAGCGCACACGCCGAGCGAAGCCATCGATCTGCTTGACCGGTTCTTACCGCACGTCGATAACTGGGCCACCAGCGACCTCATACGCGTGCCCGCGTTCAAGCGCGATCTGCCTGCGGCCCTCGTACAGCTGCGAGCTTGGATGCAGGCCACAGGCCCGCATACGGAATACGTCGTGAGATTCGGCGTGACGCAGCTCATGGAGCTCTTCCTGGGCGACGCGTTTGCGCCCGAACAGCTCACGTGGGTCGCCGCAATCGAGCGGCCCGAATACTACATCAACATGGCGCGCGCCTGGTACTTCTCGTACGCCCTCATCAAGCAGCCCGAGGCCACGCTCCCCCTCTTCGAACAAAGAAGCGCCCAAGGCGAGCCGATGCTCGATCCTTGGACGCATAATAAATCGCTGCAGAAGGCGCGCGAGTCGCGTCGCATGAGCCCCGAGCAGAAAGCCTATCTGCAATCGCTCAAGGTGTAGCGCCGGGCCCGCGGCGTGCACGGAACGCGAGGGGCACCCTCGCCATCACGCTCGGCACAAGACCTATTCGCCGCCGAAAATCTCCATGATGTCGCCCAGAGCAGAAAGCGGGCTCTGCTTCTTCTTGCTCTTCTTGTCGTAGCGGGCACGCTCGTCGTAGCGGGCATCGTAGCGATCTTCGTGCCGGTCGTCACGCCGCTCTTCACGACGATACTCCTGCCGCTCGCTCTCGCGATACCCGTCGCGCGCGTCGCGGGCGCGATCGATAATCTTATCGAGCTCGCCCCTATCGAGCCAAATGCCGCGGCACTCGGGGCAATAATCGATCTCTACGCCGTTCTTCTCGCTCATGAGCAGGGTCACATCTTTGCAAACGGGGCATTTCATCGGGCGTTCCTCCATGGGTCGCTCGGCACACGTGGCCGCATGAACACATGGCAGGTTTATACCCATAAGCCCCGGTGCTGAACGTTCGGATGCGCAGGCAATTAGAACCAATCGATATCGTGGCGCAGGTATACGGCAATCTGGCCGCTGTCGTCGAGGTCGGCAACCATAGCCACCGTCCAGTTGCCGGCATCGAACACCGCTCCGCCGTCGTCGGTCACGATAACGAGCTCGTTGGGGTCGATGCCGTACGATTCGAGAATCCGCAGCGCGTTCGACCATTTCTCGTTGATGATTCCCGTGAGGTCGGCAGCGGTAACGCGGTTGCCATCTGCATCGTACACGCCGGGCTCGTCCTCCTCGCCCTCTATCGAGCCAGACGAGGAGCCGCCACTAGAGCCGCTTTGGGCCCCAGAGCCGATAGACCCCAAGACGCCGTCCCCGTCCTGTGATTCCGGCTCGTCCTCAAGAGAGGCGGCATCCGATTCGCTCGCGCTCTCCTGTGCTTGTTCGAGCGCAGCAATCGCGCCCCCTTGCTCATCAATCTTTGAGAACAAGACGACCCCCATAGCGATAGTCGCCGCGGCGAGCACAACGACGACGCCTGCGAGCACCCCCATGAGCACGCGCATGCGGCGGCAGCTTCGCTCGAGCTGCGCCACGCGGTCCTCGCCCGACGGTCCCGAGCCGTGCTGCGCCGCCCCAGCATGGCTGGCATCGGCCGGTGCAGGCGCAGGCATATCGATTCGCTTCGTCCAATCGACCTTGGTGTCGTCCATGTGCCCCTCCCTCAACACGCCCTCGCAGCGATTCCAATGCAAAGCCGCCTAGCAGGGCATTTCGAGAATACCCCGCAAGGCGGACTTATAGACAGGAGGTTCTATTCGTGCAGAAGTGATGGCGGTCTATGAGCGAGCAGCCGCATTCGCACAGGGCAACGATGGACCTGTAGGCGGGCGGACCCATGGATGATGGACCCATCCGCGGGACCCCGGTGAGCTTGCAGGCAAGCGGCTCCATCCGCGGGACCCCGGTGAGCTTGCAGGCAAGCGGCTCCATCCGCAGAGAAACCATAGAAGGCCCTCGCAGGTAAGACGCTACGGAAACGCTGATTTTGCCTTCGGGGCGATCGCGATTTCAGCTTTTGGGCACTTGGAGGCGGAAGGTCCGGGTAGCCACGCCGTGGCAGGGAGGACGCCGGCCTCCTGAGCTGCGCCTTTACCTTCCCCTCGCTTTGCTCTACCCGCCCGCCGAGCGGGGAAGTGCCCAAAAGTTGAAACCTTGACGGGACAGACGGCTCCGGTGCCCATCAATCAGCGTTTCCTAGCAGAATCGGACCGACTCAGCCCCCTCGATCGCCATGCTCGCCTCAAAGAACGCTTGAAGCGCCCTCGTGGCAAGGCGCACGTCGCGCGTGCCCGCCGTCTCGTACGAGGAGTGCATGGCAAGCTGCGGGCAGCCCACGTCGACGGCGTGCATGCTGGCCTGGATGTTCGAAAGGTTGCCGAGCGTCGACCCGCCCGCCATATCGCTACGGTTGGCGAAGGTCTGGCACGGCACGCCCGCGCGTTCGCATAGGGCCAGGAACGCGGCGCGGCTGAAGGCATCGGTGCAGTAATGCTGGTTCGCCGCCTCCTTGACCACGATGCCACCGTTCAGGCGGCAGCGATTGGCCGCGTCGTACTTCTCGGGCCTGTTGGGATGCACGGCGTGAGCGTTATCGCAGCTCACAAGCATCGACTTCGCGAGCGCGCGTCGATAGTCCTCGGGCGTGAGGCCGAGCGCCTCGGTCAGGCGTCCAAGCACATCGGGCAGGAAGGTCGACATAGCGCCCTGCTTGGTGTTGGAACCCACTTCCTCGTTATCGAAGCAGCAGAAAACCGTGATGCAGCCGGGATTTTCGGCAGCGAGAAATGCCAAGAGCGAGGTATAGGCGCACATAAGGTCGTCGAGCTTAGGCGACGAGACGAACTCGTGCGCGGCACCCCACACCCGTGCGGGCTCTCGGCTCACAAGGAAGAGGTCGCGAGCGAGCACCTGCTCCGGCTCAACGCCCGCCTCAGCGGCAACGAGCTCGTCGAAGCTTCCCGCGCCGAGCTCGCCGGCAGACACGAGCGGGCAAAGGTCGGTCGCGCGGTTGGGCGAGAAACCGTCGTTCATGCTGCGGTCGAGATGTATGGCGAGGCTTGGTATGAGCGCGATGTCGCGATCGGGCGCGATGAGGCGGCTTTCCACGCGCTCGCCCTCTGCGGTTGCCGTGCGCACGAGCACACGGCCTGCCACGGAGAGCGGCCGGTCGAACCAGGTGTAGTCGATCATGCCGCCGTATGCCTCGACGTTGAGGCGCAAGGAGCCCTCGGGGCCCTCAAGCTCGGGCGCGGCCTTCACCTTGAATGTCGGAGAATCGCCGTGGGCAGCGGTGAGCTGAAAGTGAAAGCGGTCAGGGTCGGCAGCGGCGGCCTCGCCCACTTTGAACGCGATGATGCTCGAGCCGTTGCGCTCCGCATAGTAGCGCCCTCCCGGCTCGAGCCTCCCCCGCCACGCATCGCCTTCGGACAAGCGCGCGAAGCCCTGCGCCTCGAGGCGCGCGGAGATCGTCGCCGCCGTATGGAACATGCTCGGGCACTGCTCGATAAACGAGATGAGCCCCTCGGCCGCCTGAACGTCCTCTTCTGCAACCATGTCTATTCCTCCACTGCTTACACGTAGCAGGCGCGGCTCGCCTTCTGTAAGCCATTCGCTCAACGAGCAACGCGCCTGGTGATGCCGCAGGCGCCCGCTCCGAAGCCGGCCAGCGCGCTGCGGCACGTTGTGCGCTCGAAGTTGCTACACCAGCTTGCCCGCGCAGTGATCGATCGCGTGCTGAACAATCTCGGCCGTCCAGCCCGAGAGGCGCTTGGTGCGGCTCACCAGATTGCCGTTCGCCACCACCTGGTAGCCCACGGTGATCATCTGGAAGCGCTTCACCTCGCTAACCTCTTCAAGCGAAAGGCAGCTCTCCTGAGCCTGATACGGCTGGGCAGCGATCTTGATCTTGGGGTTGAGCATCACGAACGTGCGGCCGTTGTCTTCGTAGGCAATGATGGCCTTGGTCGAACCGATCTGGTTCGCCGCAAGGCACACGCAGTCGTCAAGCGCTTCGATCGTGTCTCGAAGATCCTGCACGACCTCAGCGTCATCGGCGGTCGCAGGCTCTGCGGGCTTGCTCAGGAAGTCGCGGTCCTTCACGATCTCTTTAATCATCTCGGTCCTTTCATAATCATGCGCCGCCCATGCAGCGCAAACATGCGCACCAACCATAACACAGCACATAGAGCCCCGATGCCGCAGCCGTCCCGTCTCCAGGCGAAATCAAGGTGGAGGGGCGTTGCCGGGCGCGGATCGGACACTGTTGGGATTCTCGGGCGACATTTGGACACTCGAAGGCCTCTGAGCGTCCAAATGTCGCCTGAAAACCCTGCGAGTGTCCGGATGTCGCCCGGCGATGCACGGCGTGTCCGGATATCGCCCGACAACGCTAAGAGGTGGGACAAAGCGGGCGCGGCCGGGCACCCGAGACGGCGTGCTCGCCCTCTGTGCCTCCTATCCTGTGAAGCCGGAGACAGGCACTCGGCTTACGAACCTGCTATCAACAGTGCAGCTCTTCAGCCACATAACGGCCCGTGATGCTCTCGGGACACGCCGCCAGCTGCTCGGGCGTGCCTGCTGCCACCACGCGCCCACCGGCAGCGCCACCACCAGGCCCCATATCGATAACCCAGTCCGCGTTGGCAATCATATCCAGGTCGTGCTCGATCACCACCACCGTGGCACCGTTGTCGATAAGCCGCTGCAGCACACCGAGGAGCACCTCCACGTCAAGCGGATGCAAGCCAATCGTAGGCTCGTCAAATACGAAGAGCGCGTCTTCCTGGCTGCGCGTGAGCTCGCTTGCCAGCTTGAGGCGCTGCGCCTCGCCGCCGGAAAGCGCCGGGGTGGCCTCGCCGAGCGTAAGGTACCCAAGCCCCAAGTCGGAAAGCACCGCAAGCTTGGCCTTGGCCGAACGCAAGCCGGTCTCGGCAAGCGCATCACGCGCCTGGTCAACGGTATAGGAGAGAAGCTCCGGCAAGCTGATGTCGCCCGCCAAGCGAACCTCGGCCGCCGCACCGCTATAGCGCGAGCCCCCGCAATCCGGGCACGGGATGTCAACGTCCGGGAGAAACTGCACGTCGAGCGAAATCTGCCCTGTGCCGTCGCAGGTCGGGCACCGCAAGCTCCCCGTGTTATACGAGAACGCGCCCGCTTTGAGACCATGCTCCTTGGCCTCGGGCAGCTTGGCATAGGCGCGGCGCAGGTCGTCGAGTACGCCGGAGTAGGTCGCCACCGTAGAGCGCACGTTAGCCCCAATGGGCGTGGCATCGATGAGGTTGGCGCGGCGCAGCCCCTCGGCCTCTACACCCCGCACGTGCGTAGGCAGCTGCTCGCCCGCAATAGCTGCGCGCAACCCCGGAATAAGGCTCTCCAGCACAAGCGTCGTCTTGCCGCTGCCCGAGACCCCTGTGACCGCGGTGAGCCGTCCTCGCGGAATCTCGACCGCAAGCGGCCTCACCGTGTGAATCGCCCCCGTCTCGAGCCGCACCGCGCCATGGACGAACATATCGCTAGCCGCCGCGCGCTCACGCACGCGCACGCTCCTTGCACCCGAGAGGAACGGCCCGATGCGCGTGGCCGGCGAGGACTCGACCTCCTCCACCGTGCCCTGGGCAATGATGCTGCCTCCATCCGCACCTGAACCGGGGCCAATCTCAATCAGATGGTCGGCATGGCGGAGCACCCGCACGTCGTGGTCCACGAGCACCACGGAGTTGCCGTCGTCCAAGAGGTCGTCTACCACGCCGAGCAGGCCCTCGACGTTGGAAGGGTGCAGGCCGATGGACGGCTCGTCAAGCACGTAGAGCACGCCGTTCGTGCGGTTGCGCACGGCGCGGGCAAGCTGCACGCGCTGGCGCTCGCCCGTAGAAAGCGTGGAGCTCGCGCGGTCGAGGCTCAGATAGCCGAGCCCCAGCTGCTGCAGGCGGCAGACGGGCTCCGCCATCTCGGCCACGATGGCCTGGGCCATGGGCTGGAGCTCCTCCGGCATGAGCGCGGGCACGCCAGGCGCCCATACCGCGAGCTCATCGAGCGTCATGCGTGTGGCGTCGCCGAGCGTCATGCCATCGATCACCGGCCCGCGCGCAGCCGCAGAAAGGCGCGTGCCGCCGCAATCGGGACACACGTCCTCGCGCAGGAACTTGGCCACGCGCGCGAGCCCCTTTTCGTCCTTGGCCTTGGCGAGCGCGTTCTCCACCGTGTAGACAGCATTGAAGTAGGTGAAGTCCAGCTCCGCGAAGTTGTCACCCTTCTTGGCGTGGTAGAGGATGTGCTTCTTCTCCGCCGGGCCATGGAAGACGATGTCGCGCTCTTGGGGCGTGAGCTCGCAAAACGGCACGTCCGTGCGCACGCCCATCTCCCGCGCGACCTGCTTCATGAGGTCCCACATGAGGGTGTTCCACGGAGCCACAGCCCCTTCGTCGATGGAGAGGGACTCGTCCGGCACGAGCGAAGCCTCGTCCACCGTGCGCACGATGCCCGTTCCGCCGCAGGTGGGACATGCGCCCGCGCTGTTGAAGGCAAGGTCCTCCGCACCGGGGCCGAAGAACTCCCGACCGCATGACGGGCACGTGATGGGCTGCATGAGCGCCACGGCCATGGACGGCGCGGCATGCGCGCCGCAATGCGGGCAGCGGTGGCTACCCAAGCGCGAGAACACAAGACGCAGATAGTTGAGAAGCTCGGTTGAGGTTCCGAAGGTTGAGTGCACGCCGGGAATGCCCGGGCGCTGGCGCAGTGCGAGCGCTGCCGGCACATGGCGCACTTCGTCTACCGTGGCGCGCGCGGACTGGCTGATGCGCCGGCGCGTGTAGGTGGAGAGCGCGTCCAAATAACGGCGACTCCCCTCGGCATAGAGCGTGCCCAGCGCGAGCGAGCTCTTGCCCGAGCCCGAAACGCCCGCGATGCCCACGAGCTCGCCAAGCGGAATGTCGACATCGATGTTCTTCAGGTTGTGCACCCGTGCGCCGCGCACGTGGATATGCGTCGGCTGTGGGCGCCGTTCGCGCTGCGTCATATTTCCCCTATCGAACCTCGAACATGGATAACAACGGATTTTGGACCGAACGTAGCCATGCGCCAACGATATGCGGCGCAAACCGCGCCCCGCTACACCTCGCTCGCCCAGCTGCCCGGGCCCTCGGCCATGGCGATTACGCCCCGCACGCCCTGCTCGACCATGCTGTTCACATTGGTGTCGGTATAGAACGCCATGTGCGGCGTGAGCACCACGTTGGGGAATTGCCGCAGGTACGCCATATCGCGGTTGCGAATGATATCGTTCACGCGGCTTTCGTGGTAGATGCCCCCCTCGTCTGCGAACACATCCATGGCGAGCGCACCGATCTTCTCGAACTCGATGGCACTCGTAACAGCCGCCACATCGATGAGCTCACCGCGACTCACGTTGACCAGCACCACGCCATCGCGCATCTGGCTGATGGCCGCGGCGTCGACCATGCCGCGGTTCTCCTCCGTAAGCGGAACATGCAGCGTCACGACATCCGAGCGCCGGTAGAGCTCCTCGAGCGGCACGTACTCGATCCCCACCGCGCGCGCCGCGTCGCTCGGATAGGGATCGTAGCCGAGCACCTTGGAGCCAAAACCGCCCAAGATACGTGCGACCTGCTGGCCGATACGGCCCGTGCCCACGATCCCCACGGTAAGGCGGCCGAGTTCGCGCCCTTCGAGCCCGCCGAGCGAGTAGTCGTTCACCTGCTGGCGCCAGAGCGTCGGCTTGTAGCGGCGCAGCACGATAAGCATGAGCATCACGGCGAACTCCGCCACGCCCTCGGGCGGGTAGCCGGTGTTGCAAACGCGCAGCCCGAGCTCGTGCGCATGCGCCACGTCGATATGGTCAACGCCCACGGTGCGCGTGGCGAGGTACTTCACCCCGAGCTCCGCGAGCCGGTCGAGCACCTCGGCCGTCATAGCGCTTCTGCCCGAGATAACCACCGCATCGAAGCCCTGAGCGCTCGCCACGTTCTCGAGCCCAAGCTCGTCGGGAACGGCATCGATCGTGATGTCGGACGGGGCCGCGCACGCCTGCGGGGCAGCGCCCCGCTTCGGAGCCTCGCTTGCTTGCGGGGCCACGCCCGGTTTCGCAGCGTCGTCTACCCGCGAGGCCGCGCCCGTGCCAACCGGCTCGTCGCCCGCCACCTGGGCGTCGTCCGCCATCCGAGCATCAACGGCCCCGATTCGAGCCATGACCTCGGCCAACGCTGGTTTCTCGTCTTCCCGCAGCTCATAGAGTTTAATGTTCATGCTCGTCACTGCCCGTCGCATCAATCGCCCTGGTTGCTCCTGTCAAGCTGGATTCTAACATTGCCGTCAAGATCCAGCCCGCCCGCAACCCGAACGGATAGCGCCGCCCGCTGCCCGTCTCGTGCCCGACCTGCTGCGCAAAGTCCACCGCACCCGCAGCTCGCTGCCCCCGATACCGCCCCATCGGCCAAGACTGGAACACGGCGCTTCGGGTACCATGGGAGAAGGACCATCGCAGCGAGAACCGGAGCATCATGGACGGCGTTCTTTCCAGCATTCAGGCAATCGTCACCCACCCGCTTTTCCAACAGGTCGCATGGGCGGTCATCATCGTGATAGCGACACGGGTGGTCGAAAAGCTTACCGTCAAGGCGGCAATACGCATGCTGCACCACGGTAGCAACCCGCTGCCCAGCTCGAGCATCATCATTAACATCGTGCGCGCCATCATTTGGATCGTCGGCGCGAGCATCGTGCTCGACAGCTGCTTCGGCGTCAACACGAGCTCGGTAATCGCCGCCCTCGGCGTCGGCGGCATCGCCGTCTCGCTCGGCTTCCAAGACACGCTCTCCAACCTCATTGGCGGACTCCAGGTTACGTTCATGGGCATCGTGAAGCCCGGCGACAACATCGAGGTGGGCAGCGAGCGCGGTGTGGTGCAGGACGTTACATGGCGCCACACCACCATCAAGGACAGCTTGGGCCAGACGGTGATCATCCCCAACTCGATCATCTCCACGACGGCGCTCGTGCACCTTCTGCCTGCAAGCCGGGTAACGGTGCCCTTCAGCGTGCCGCGCACCTATCCCACGCTGCGCGAACTCGAGGCGCGTCGCGGGGATGCCAGCGCCGCCGGGAACGACGAGGCTACCACCGCACGCGACCGCGCGCATGCGGGCAAACCCGTCGACCTCGACGAGCTCTCCGCCCAGATCATTGCCGAGGCGCGCCGCGCAGCAGAAAGCGCGTCGGCCGTGACCGACGGGCCCAGCGTGTTTTTCTCCGAGGTTGGCGAGCTGGGCATCAAAGGCAGCGTCGTGTTGACGGTGGCCGACGCGAGCAAAACCTCCGCCGCCAAGGATGCCGTTGTGCGCGCCATTGCGGCAATGCTGGGATAATATGCAGAATCGCATTGGTTTTATTCAATGTTCGCATGGTCTACTTTATGGCCCCGGGAAAACCGCCGAAAAAGCCCGCTGGACGCCGGTTATGCGCCCTTCCCGGCCAGCCGCCGCACGCCGGGTCACTCGTCCTTCCCTGCCAGCCGCCGCAAAAACGCCGTGCGCTCCTCTTCCGTTGAGACATCCATACTACCGAAGTTCTCCCAGGTACCGCTCGAAATACCGAGCTGCCACAGCGTGCCTTCGATGAACATGCGCTGGATGGCGTCACCGGTTTGCTCGCGCAGGAACTCGGTGGGGTTCGAAGACGCGGTGTAGACCTCAGCCGATGTGATGTAGGTGAGCGTGCCTTTGAGGCCTGCACCCGTGGGCTCCCACGAGAAGCCCTGCAGCAGCACCTTGTCGAGCCAGCCCTTAAGCATGGCGGGCATGTCGTTCCACCAGATGGGGAAGATGAACACGAGGCGGTCGGCGCCGGCGATGAGCTCCTGGTAGCGCGTCACGAGCGGATCGAGCGCCGTGCCCTCGCCGTAGACCGCGAGCTCGTCGCGCGAGAGGACGGGGTCGAAGCCGTCTGCATGCAGGTCAATGACCTGGTACGGAGTGCCCTCGCGGTCGTAGCGTTCGCAGAGGGCATCGAGCATCGCGTGACAGAAACTCTGCTCGTAGGGGTGGCAGTAGACGATGAGGGTGCTCATGGGGGTTCCTTTCGGAGGCGCGAGATGAATGACGGCGGCAGAAGCGACAGCCTTGCTGGGCATGGGCGCCGCGGAGGGCGCGGGCCGGCGGGTGGAGGGAGCGGCTTCGCTCTGGGGCTGCGGGCACGGCGGGCCGTTTGTGCCGCAGCCTCCCTAGAACGCAGCAGCGAAGGGCACCGCTACTCCCAGGTCTTCCAGGTATCGGGCTCGTAGCCCACCGTGGCCTGCTTGCCGTTACGGACGATAGGCTCGCGCAGAATCTGCTGGTTTTCCAGCAGCTTGTCGAATTTCTGACTCTCGGCGAGGTAGGTGATAAGCGCGACCGTATCCTGGTCCTTGGCTTTGGGGTCGATGAGCGCGTCGAGACCGCCCACCGCGCGCATCACGCTCTGCAGCTCGCCCTTGCTCATCTCCTTCTCGCGCAGGTCGATGAACTGGAACTTGATGCGCCGCTCCTTGAAGTAGCGCTGCGCCTTCTTGGTATCGAAGCTCTTCTTGGTTCCGAAGATCTGGATGTTCATGGGGCCACCTTTTTCTCATGCGCCTGCTTTGGAGACGTTGCCTGTCTACGATACAGGCTATCATGACGCCACGGCTTTGGATTTCTTGAGCGCAGACGATTGCTGGGTTTCTCTCAGGTGGAAATTCCCTGCTCTACTCAATCCCGTGTATTTGCGAAAACAAGAACGAACTTTTGCAGATTTCTGCGATTATCAGGATGTATTGGTTAAGCCCATAGGCGGGCGTCTCAATGCGTGAAACGCTGATACGCTCAGCGAACGCGCCGCTGGGAGATGATTCCCAAAACAACAACGAACTCATCACCCGCATCGTCAGCAGCGGGATGTCGCTCATACAGGACATCAAAGCCAAAAACAGCTATCTTCAGGCAGGATGTGCCATACGAACGGATGAGCTGGGGCTCAACAAGAGAGGTGCCCACGCCCGGCACGCTCTGCACTAATTCGAGCTTGCGCCACACCTCTGTCTCAACTCGCTCATCGAGTTGGGCCAGATCGTCGAGAAACGGAGCGGTGAACAGTAGCTTAGCCACGAGAAGCCCGCCGCTCTGCCACTGCCTGTCGAGCGGCATCGATGCCCTCGATATAGGCCCCCGCTTCGAACGCACGCCGCCCCGCATCAATCGCCGCCTCAGCGCGCTGCACGTATAGAGCGCGTTCGACCGCATCGTCTATCTGCTGCTGAAAGACTTCCTCAGAGCAAAACACATATGCGCCCTTACCATTCTCGGTAATGCGTACGAGACGCTCTTGAGCAGCACGCTTCACCTCACGTGGGCGATCGCGCAGCGCCGTTGCCGAATAGATTGCATCCATGGCCACCTCCTTGGTCTCACACTATATTGTAGCTAATAACGTACATGATTATGTACAGAACGGGGGGCATCGTTGTCGCGTGTTCCCACGTTAATGCTCGCAACATCAGCCGAAGCAGCGTCCATCCTACTCCGTCAATGCGCGACCAGACTCCGCGCCCAACGTTGCGACAAACTCTGGATTGAGCTCCAAGGCGCCATCGGTGGCAAACTCGCCCTTCAAGTTCTGGGTAAACACATCCGCGAGCCGCTCGCCCATTGGCTTAAAGGTAACGAACGTCAGCGCACCGGAAACAACACCGCCGATGACGGGAACGGCCTTGGTAATGGTCTTTTCGACCGTTTTTTTCGTGATCTTCTGACCAACCAGCGAGCCGACCTTTTTGAGCAGCGGGTACCATGCCGTCTTGGTAAGCGCTTTTGCCGCAACGCGCTTACCAACCTGTTCGCCCGCCTTAACTGATGTGGTTGAAATGAGCTTTGCCGCACCACCCGCTCCGAACATGGCGCCAAGATATGCAACCACGCGATACTTGGCCTCAAGCGGCATCTCGGAGGTTCCGTCGATAAAGAGCGCGTCTTCGCCAAAGAGATAGGCAAGTTTCTGGGCAAGATTCATAGCGAAGCCGAAGTATTGCACCACGTCGGCTCCACCGGCAGCAACCATAACAACTGGATTTGATGGCAGGCCAGAGACAAAAGAGGTGGCAGCGGATTTGGTCGTGTTTTCCATTGAGTTGCCATCGAGGCGGCGGAGGCGCATGTATCCATCAACCAGCTGTTAGTGTCGCGAATCTAATATCGGGAGCGCCGGCGAGGCCCCGTTGCCCCAAAACGGCGCCAAAAAAATGGGGCCCTCGCCTCTGCGAAAGCCCCCGATAGATGGTGCATATGGGTGCGCGGCGCGGCATCCGCCGACGACGGCGCGCTCGCCCTTAGATCCGCTTGGCCACCTCGTCGCCCATGGCAGCGGTGCCGAGGATGCGGTCCGCAGGCGTCGAGGCATCGGCGATGTCACGCGTGCGCCAGCCCTCGTCGAGCACGGCCGTCACCGCGGCACGCACCGCGTCGGCCGCCTCGCCCATGTTGAAGCTGTAGCGCAGCATCATCTCCACGGAGAGGATCTGCGCGAGCGGGTTGGCGACCCCCTGCCCCGCGATGTCGGGCGCGCTGCCGTGGCTCGGCTCGTAGAGTGCCACGCCGTCTCCCAGGCTCGCCGAGGCGAGCATGCCGAGCGACCCCGTGATCTGCGCGGCCTCGTCGGAGAGGATGTCGCCGAACATGTTTTCCGTCACCACCACGTCGAAGTCGGCCGGGCGGCTGATGAGCTGCATGGCCGCGTTGTCCACGAGCACGTCCTCGAGCTCCACGTCCGGGTACTCCGCGGCGCCGATGCGGTGAACGATCTCTCGCCACATGCGGCTTGTCTCCAGCACGTTGGCCTTATCCACGCTCGACACCTTGCCACGGCGCTTGCGCGCCGCCTCGAACGCCTGCCGTGCGATACGCTCGATCTCGTACTCGCGGTACTCGAGCGTGTCGTACGCGCGCTGGCCGGGCGCCCCCGCCGTGCCGGCGCCGGGCTCCTCGTAGAAGCGCTCGCGCTTTCCGAAGTACAGACCGCCCGTGAGCTCGCGCACGATCATCATATCCACGCCATCGATGACCTCGGGGCGCAGCGTTGATGCATCGGCGAGCGCCGCGAAGATTTGGACCGGGCGCAGGTTGGTGTACAGGCCGAGCTCTTTGCGGATACGCAGCAACCCCTGCTCGGGGCGAGGCGCCGCAGGATCTGTCGAATCCCATTTGGGCCCGCCTACCGAAGCCAGCAGCACGGCGTCGGACGCACGAGCGGCAGCGAGCGTCTCCTCGGGCAGCGGGTCGCCGCAGGCATCGATAGCTGCGCCGCCAATGAGCGCGTCCTCGCATTGGAAATCAACGCCGTAACGCTTGCCCACCGCGGCGAGCACCTTCTTACCCTCGGCGATGATCTCCGGGCCGATGCCGTCGCCCGGCAAGCAGCAGATCTTGTAGGTCTTCTTCACATTGCAGCTCCAGCTCTCCGAGCTGGGGCCAGATGCGAACGGATTATCAAGCGGCATATGCCCTCCTTGGCAATCGGATGAGACAGTTGTGCCGGGTTAAACTGTCTCGCAAATGAAGCAGGGAACTGAGCGGGTTTCCAATGAGACAGTTGTGCCGGGTTAAACTGTCTCGCAAATGAAGCAGGAAACTGAGCGGGTTTCCCATAGCGAGGCCGAGGTGCCGCACATTGGCGTGAATGAGGGGGAACACACCCTGCGTACGGCGACCGACGGCCGCGCCAAGCGCGGCGCCTCAGTTCCCGCGAGCGAGCTTCTGGCGCGTGCGCTCCACCAAACCACCGGCCTCGATAATCTCAGCGATGAACGGCGGGAAGGGCTCAGCGGTGAAGCCCGCACCCGTATCGAGGTTCGTGATGGTGCCGGTCTCGGTGTCCACGGCCACGCGCGCGCCGTCGGCGATGGCGTCCACGGCATCCGGGCACTCCAAGATGGCGAGGCCAACGTTAATGGCGTTGCGATAGAAGATGCGCGCGAAGCTCTTGGCGATAACGCAGCTCACTCCCGCCGCTTTGAGCGCCACCGGCGCGTGCTCGCGACTGGAGCCACAGCCGAAGTTCTCCTCCGCCACCACGATGTCACCGGGCTGCACGCGCTCGGCAAAGGTGGGATCGAGGTCCTCCATCGCATGCGCCGCCAGATGCGCATGGTCTGAGCTGTTGAGGTAGCGCGCGGGGATGATGACGTCGGTGTCGACATCGCGCCCGTAGCGGAAAACGGTACCTTCGTAGTGCATAGAGAAATCCTTTCGCAGGAAGGGATGGACGGGAACGGGAAAAGAGGCAGGCTAGAACGGGGCGTAAGACAAAATGACTCAAAATGACCCCGTCCCATAATGACTCAAATGACTCACAGGTCGGATGGAGCGCAGATGCGGCCGGCCACGGCGCTCGCAGCGGCGACGGCCGGGCTCGCCAGATACACCTCGGAGGTCGGGTCGCCCATGCGGCCCACGAAGTTGCGGTTCGTCGTGGACACGCAGCGCTCGCCCGCGGCAAGGATGCCCATGTAGCCGCCCAGGCACGGGCCGCACGTAGGCGTGGAGAACACGCAGCCAGCATCGATGAACGCATCCGCCAGGCCCTCTGCCATGCACTGCTTGAAGACCGCCTGCGTCGCGGGGATCACGATGCAGCGCACGCCCTCGGCCACGCGCCGTCCGCGCAGCACCTCGGCGGCGGCGCGCATATCCTCGATTCGCCCGTTCGTGCACGAGCCGATCACCGCCTGGTCGATGGTGATGTGGCCGGACTCGCTCACCGGGTGCGTGTTGCTCGGCAGGTGCGGCCAGCTCACACACGGCTTGATGTCCGCCGCGTCGATGCGCACGACCCGCGCGTACTCGGCGTCCGGGTCAGCGTGGTACTCCACCGGCGGGCGCTGGCAGCGGCCCTCGAGCCACGCACGCGCCACATCGTCGACTTCCATGATGCCCGCCTTGCCGCCGGCCTCGATTGCCATGTTCGAGATGCACATGCGGCCCTCCATGGAGAGGCTCGCGATGGTGGATCCGGTGAACTCCATGGCCTGATAGAGCGCACCATCAACCCCGATGAGGCCGATGATGTGCAGAATGATGTCCTTCGCGGTGGCGCCGTCGGTGAGCTCGCCCTCAATCTCAAACTTAATGGTGGGCGGCACCTTAAACCACGCACGGCCCGTGGCGAGGCCCACGCCGGCGTCGGTGGAGCCCACGCCCGTGGAGAACGCGCCGAGCGCGCCGTATGTGCAGGTATGAGAATCCGCACCGATCACGAGGTCGCCGGGTACCACGGTGCCGGTCTCGGGCAGAAGAGCATGCTCGATGCCCGCGCAGCCTTGCTCCCAGTAATGGGTGATCTTCTGCTCATGGGCGAAGTCGCGCATCTTCTTGGTCTGCTCGGCGCTCTTGATGTCCTTGTTGGGCGCGTAGTGGTCAGGCACCAGGCACACGCGGTCGCGGTCGAACACCTCGGTGGCGCCCAGCTCGTGGAACACGTCGATCGCGATGGGCGCGGTGATATCGTTCGCGAGCACGAGGTCCAAATCGCACTCTACGAGCTGGCCAGGGCGAACCTCGTCCAGCCCAGCATGAGCTGCCAGAATCTTCTCTGCTACGGTCATCGGTCGTGGCATTGGATAAATCCTTCCTGCTGATGAAGGGAAATCGGACATGTACGTGACGGTTTCCTCCGGGGAACGCGCATGAGACAGTTGTACCGGATTAAACTGTCTCAAAATGGGTCAAAACAACCCCGTCCCAAAATGACTCCAAAATGACTCACTGGCGATCGGAGATGAGGCGGTTGAGAGCGTTGATGTAGGCCTTCGTGGAGCTCACGATGATGTCGTTATCGGACCCACGGCCGGTGTAGACCTGGCCGTCGCCTGCGGTTACGCGCACCGTAACCTCACCCAGCGCGTCGATGCCACGCGTGACGGCCTTGATGGCGAACTCGGAGAGGTCGTTCTCCACGCTCACGATCTGGTTCACAGCCTTGTAGACGGCATCCACCGGACCCGTACCGAAGGCAGCCACGGTATGCTCTTCGCCGCCCTCGTCCACGAGCGTAAGCGTCGCCGTGGGCGTGAGCGGGAAGCCGCAGCTCACCTGCACCGCACCGAGCGTCCAGATGGCCTTGGTCACGCGCTCGCGCTCGTGCACGATGCTCTCCAGGTCCTCGTCGTAGACTTCCTTCTTCTTATCGGCAACCTCAAGGAATGCCTGGTAGATGCTCTCGAACTCGTCATCCTCAAAGGTATAGCCGAGCTCTGCCATACGGTGGCGCAGCGCTGCGTGGCCGGAGCGCGCCGAGAGGATGATCTGCGAGCCACCGGCGCCCACATCGGCGGGGTCGATGATCTCGTAGGTGTCACGCGCCTTAAGTACGCCATCCTGGTGGATCCCCGAGGAGTGCGCGAAGGCGTTGGCGCCCACGATGGCCTTGTTGGCCTGCACCGTCATGCCGGTGATGGAGCTCACCAGCTTGCTTGTGCGCGTAAGCTCCTGCGTCACGATATCGGTGTGCGCATCGAGCTCCTGCCCGTGCATGCGGATGGCCATGACGACCTCTTCGAGCGCCGTGTTGCCGGCACGCTCGCCCAAACCGTTGATGGTGCATTCCACCTGCGTAGCACCGTTGCGAACGGCCTCGATCGCGAGCGCCGTGGCCATGCCCAGGTCGTTGTGGGTGTGTACGGAGATGGTCACGTCCTCGATGCCGTCCACGCGCTCGCGCAGGTCGGCGATGCGCGCACCGAAGGCCCACGGCATGTTGTAACCGGTCGTGTCGGGGATGTTCACCACGGTGGCACCCGCCTTCACGGCTGCCTCGATGATGCGGCAGAGGAAATCCTGGTCCGCACGGCCGGCGTCCTCGGCGTAGAACTCGACGTCGTCCACGAACGAGCGGGCGAGCTTCACCGCGTGCACGGCGCGCTCAATCGCCTCGCCCTCCGTGAGATGCAGCTTGTCGCGCAGATGGCTCGGCGAAACGCCCAGGCCGGTATGGATGCGCGGGCGCTTGGCGGTCTTGAGCGCCTCGGCCGCGACCTCGATGTCCTTGTCCACGGCACGCGTGAGGCCGCATACGGTGCACTTGTCGCCCGCGATACGGCCAATCTCGGCGACACTCTTGAAGTCGCCGGGGCTGGAGATGGGGAAACCCGCCTCGATAACATCGACGTTCATGCGGATGAGCTGCCGCGCGATGATGAGCTTTTCTTCGGTGTTCATGCTGGCGCCGGGCGACTGCTCGCCATCGCGCAGGGTCGTATCGAAGATGTTGATTTTCCTGGTCATGGTTCCTCCTGCTCTCGCCCGCAGCCGCTCGCCCGGGCAACCTGTTTGCGCTTGCAGGAGGTAAAGCGTTTCCATGCGATACACGAGAAGCACCCCGCCGCGTTTCACGTCCTGCAAGACGTCCGATACGCGTGGGGTGCTTCCGATGAGCCATCTAGCGAATAAGCAGACGAAGTACCCTACGCGCAAGCGCCTAGTAGTAGCTCGTCTAGGGATAGCATGAGCGCGGCAGCGGCCACCGGGGCCACCCGAGCGCTGTTGTTCGATGCGAGCATCATGTGCCATCCCTTCGCCCGCAGCGCCCGGCGGGCACTGCATTGCGCTAAAGTCTAGCAGAATGCGCGCGGCGCGCAAGCCTGCTCTCGGTAAACGTTCCCTCTGGTAGCGCAAAGGCCGAGAATTGCCGAGGCCGCGCCAAATCGGGGACTGTCCCCATTTGGCGCGGCTGATGGCCGTGACTAGTCGTCAATCTCGGCCAAGTCGGTCTGACGGTCGTAGAAGTGGTTGCGTGTCACGTAATCACGCACCTGGTCCCAGCTCTCCTGCGACTCGTACAGCGAGCTGTTGAGCTGCGTGATGGCCCCGCCGCTCGCGTTATCGAAGGCGTGCTCTAGCGTATCACGATTGAACGAGTAGACATTTGCGTCGTGGGCCGTATCGTCTGCGTCCTGCACGGTGAAGTTGATCGTCTGCAGCTCCGGATACACGCTGAACGCCGCCACCGCGTTGTAGACCAGCGCTCGATCGACCCCATCGCCATCGATGTCGTCCGAGACTCCGGCGTAGTAAACGTTGTAGCTCGCGCTGCTTCCCTGTTCCGAGCCCGCGCTCGACACATACATGCTCAGCGGCAAATGCTCAAAGAACCCTTGGTCAGGCAGGCTGTTTCCCGTATAGCTCTTAAGCGTGTCGATGGAGTGCACCGCGATGGCGTCGTCCACAGCCTTCGTTGCCTCGTATTCCCGCTGGTCATCGAGGTCGTCATAGGTTTGGTTCGAGGCGCCTCCACCTGTGCTCGAGCTATCTTGGCCGTTCGCGGCTCCTTGGCTCGCATCGGTTGCTGCCGAATTGTTCTGCGTGATGCTCTGTGCGGTCGAAGACGGCTCGCCCACATCTGCCTCGTCTATAAGACCGAACACGGCGGTGCCCACAATGGCCAGTAAGATGAACGCTGCCAACACACCGCCCACGACAAACGGCCATATCTTGCGCGGCGAGCGGGTCTTGGGTGCAGCATGGGTGCCCGCCGTGGCCTGGCCCTCGGCGCCCACGCCATCGGGCTGCACCGGCGCTCCCTCGGGACGCGGCATCTGCGCGGTCTCGGCAGCGGAGCCCATTCCGTCTGCACCGGACGCAGCCTGCGCAGCGCCTGCATTCCAGCTCACGGCTCCGCTCTCCCCCGCCTGGGCGGATGCGGCCTCCCCTGCATTCGAGTCCTCGGCCTCTCCAGACTCCTTGAACACGTCCTCGATGCTCGTGAAGCTCGCCTTCGTCTTCTCCAGCGCCTCGGCCTCAGACATGCCGCCTGCGACGTAATCCTCGTACCGCGCGACGAGGTTACCGTAGATCTCTTCTTTTAGCTCGATACTTTCCTGCGTGAGCACCCGTCCTTCAAAGAGGTGCTCAACGTACATACGCAGCTCGTTCATCGGTCTCCCCCGTCCTGTTTGAGCAGCCTGTCAATAATTCCGCGAACGCGTACCCAGCGCTCGGTCGCTTCGGTCAACTCGCCGATGCCCGCATCTGTGATGCGATAGTACTTGCGCCGAGCTCCCTGCGTCTCGTTGCCCCAGTAGCTCTCCACATTGCCCTGGCCTTCAAGGCGCTTGAGGCTTGTGTAGAGCGAGGGCTCCTTCATCTCGTACTCACCGTGGCTGGTGATGGCGATATCCTTGAGGATCTCGTAGCCGTAGCTATCGCCGTCCTTGAGCGTGCACAAGATGATGGCATCGATGTTCCCTCTGATGAGGTCGCTCACCGCATCCCGTGTTGCCATACCGTCACCTCCTGGCGTTTTCGGTGCGGGGGCGTATTCCCCTGCTCTTACTCTAAGGTAACTGTAACACAGAGTACTATGTGTGTCGATATACTTTTTTAGAAATATATTTCTCGTTGTAACGTTTCTTGGGACAGACCCTCTACACCTGGCTTCGGGTTCACGGGTTCTGTTCCTGAGTTTTAAACGAGGCTTGCGCCCCGCGCGCAAGCCCGCAGCCCAGCTGAAAAATGGTCCCTAAAGAAAATGAATCGCAGGCACCGGGTGTTCACGAACCACTTTCGCACGCTGCCAGGCGTGACAGTTTCCCCTGGCACCGGTGTCACGCGTAAGATGAGGCTTATAGGACAAAAAGTGTGTCTCGATAGAACACATGTCCTAGTCCAGCCA